>Ga0214542_1003791_pt1 | contig 30421 bp, 8 predicted proteins | sample CNSS1metaG_FD_160096 | JGI IMG/M metagenome (GOLD analysis project Ga0214542, IMG submission 160096) | Root nodule microbial communities from cowpea collected in UCLA plant growth center, Los Angeles, California, USA - CNSS1 | ecosystem: Host-associated > Plants > Roots > Nodule | place: USA...
GTCAGGCTGCTGGACTTGAGACGTAGGTACTCTTGATACTCGTCCTCAGTGAACTTGGACTCAGTAGTGTCAGCCTGAGAGACATTGGCAGTCTTAGAAGGAAAACCATGTAAGGAGTAACAGTTTTTCTGAGTGTGACCCATCCTCTTGCAATACGTGCATTGAGGACGTCCACGACCTCCATGTCCACCTCCTCTAGGTCCACGTCCTCCTCTTCCTCGAGTTGCGGCCATAACAGATGATTCTACTCGAGCATGAAATTCTTGAATTTCAAGTGTTGGGACTTTCGGGACACGAATCATACGCTGGATCAGGGTGTCCATGGAAGGGACCTCATGAGAGGTCAAAAGTTGATCTCTAATGTGATTGAAGTCTGGATGAATGGCGCGAAGAATCATCACCATATAGTATTTGTCCAGCTTCTTCATTTCATCAGAAGCGTCGACTTCGAGAAACATCCGCAGGTCTTCCACGGCTGATTGTGCTTCAATCATGAAGGAGATCATGTCATGATTGGTCATTTTCAGAGATGCCAACTTGTCCGCCGAATCATATAGGCGTTGGATATCGTTGGCATAGATATTCTGAGTCCTCTTCCAAAACGAGTGACATGTTTTGAATGCCGTAAGAGACATTAACAGTCTCGGCTCCACGGATTGCCACAACAATGCACACAATTGAAAATCTGCTTGCTTCCACTGTTCGGCTTTTTCTTGAGGCACATGGCTTCCGTCTTTCTCAAGGTGGTCATGATGTCCTTGACCAAGGAACCACATCTCGACGGCAGCGGACCAGGAGAAGTAATTTTGTCCATCTAGCTTCTCGGATGTAATGGAAGGACTTCCAGAGAATGAAATAACACTTCCAGAGGCCATTTCTGATCAAGGGAACAAAAACAGAGAGCAGAAACGCAGAAACGCAAAAAACAGTGGAGATATTTAAACGACCGAGGGAGATGTTCGCAAGGGTGATGTCTGGACCTCACTGAATCGGAGTTTTGAGGGTTAGAACAGCAGTAGAAGACTCCGGTGAGAGCTACGAAGGTGGCGCCGTGACGTTCCGATCAGAAGAAGGCGGCGCGTGGGCTGCTCGCGCCTGTTTGCAGCGGAGAAAGACGCGGCGCGTGGACGGGAGGCTGGTTCCGGCACTGGTGGGGGTGGCTGTCGCTCGGAGAGGCGCTCCAGATCCAGTGGTCGCCGGCGAAAACTGAGGTGGCCGGAGACGACGCGCCTGTTCGCAACGGAGAAGATGGGGCGCGTGGCGGCGCGTGGACGGGAGGCTGGTTCCGGCACCGGTGGGGGTGGCTGTCGCTCGAAGAGGCGTTCCAGATCCGGTGGTCGTCGGCGAAAACTAAGGTGGCCGGAGAGGGCAGCCGGCGGCGAACAGTGGCAGACAGTGACGGTTTTGTGAACAGTGACGGTGGGTAGCTTTGGATAGTGTTTTATGGCAGTGAACAGCTGCAGACAGTGATTAACAGTGACGGATGGCGGCAGACAGCCACAGACGATGGCAACAAGTGCCGATGAACAGACCAGACGGAAACCAGAGCGGGATCGACCCGCTATGATACCAAGTTGAGATTAAAACAGACAAAATATGTTTGAGGGCTTGATTAATCCCCTCTACTGTTCCTGATATTTATATATATGATGAAGGAGATACAAAGAAGTTGAAACATTAAAGGCTGCAACTAGGTGCTAGGTTAGAGGTTATCCAACACTCAACCTCCTAGCTTACACATCATGATTGCCTAGATATATTAATTACTTCTACAAATATGAATAACCTGAACAACAAATAAAATTTATTTATTTTTATTTGTGATTTGAAACCTTTTGGTTATTGCTAGCCAATGTTAGGTGATTGCTGCATATTAGTTGCTTATGAGTGAGGAAGAATAACAATATTTCTCTAGATGACTAAAGATTCACTTTAAGTAGCTCTTAAGGTGTAATCGGTTCCAAATTTTTATGCATGTTAAAAGGAAGAACAAAAAAGATGAAATTTACGTTTTCCTATTTCTCATCAGTTCATTGAGCACTTGCAGGTTGGCGATGAGCAGTTGCTAAATACTGATGTTTCTGGAAGCAGTAGCATTGGAACCTTCCTTGGTTGGGCAATGACATTTGTATATTTGGGTGGAAGGCTGCCTCAAATTTGTCTAAATGTAAGTTATATAATTGTATTCCTTAGCTTAGGTAGGAATTCAGCGGATAAAATTTGTGTTACCTGAGATAAGATTTTTGTTGTTTAACTGCTTCGGGACAGTAGTAATTCATCCTATCATTTGTGAGGCTGCTTGTGGATGGTAAACTTGGAAAAGTATGTTATAAAGTATTTCACATATGAATATTATTGACAGGGATGAGATAAATTATTACTTTGGTATTTTCCATGACAAACTGCTATGTAATATATAGAAAATTTCAAAATTATGTACACTTTAAGAAGGATTGATTTGTCTTGTTAATCTGATTGTTTATATTGATACATAACTCATTGATTTTGCAGATCAGAAGGGGTCATGCTGAGGTTAGGCACTAACTATTAAAGCTGTGGTCCTTTATGCATTTTGTCTTGTTTATCATTTAGCACCTAAAAACTTTGGGAGGAAATATGGAAGATAAGTCTCCTCCCTTCACCAAATCACTCTTATGAGAGCAGTAAAACAAATTAGTTCCTGGTTACATGAAGCAGTGTCAGCGGGATTTTATAGTTGCTTCTTACTATTTGCAGGGTCTCAATCCTTTGATGTTCATGTTTGCTGTACTTGGAAATTCCACTTATGTAGCCAGGTATCCTGCTAGTTTATATTACCTTCTCTACTTAAAATTTCAGCACCAAAGTGACTTTTGCCAACTGAAAGTATTGAGGGTACGAAATTATCAAAATATATTTAATGAACATTTGGTTTGTCTTTTGATGCCAGTATACTTGTGATCAGCTTGGATTGGTCAAAAATCAAACCAAATTTGCCATGGCTAGTAGATGCTGGAGGGTGTGTCCTTCTCGATTTCTTTGTATCCATTTTTTGTTAATTTATCTTTTCCAGATTATTCTTGCTAGAGAGAAGTGGGTTCCAGATGGAGAAAGTTATATATGTAGAGCAACAAAGATAACCTTAGAGCTTAGCTCATTAACTTTAAAGTTAGTACATTGATAATCCAAGCACACAAGAGTTAAGGACCATTAAAATTGGAGTATACATATACTTATTATATTCTAATATTTAGTTTCAAATTCCTTTTGAGCCATGCAGAGTTTTCTGACAGAAGAAATTTGTCTACCTTAATATCTGCTTTAGATTTTAATGCAGTTTATATATTTCCGCTATTGGACCTCACAATACCTGTAAGGGTAATTGCAAAATTTTGTGTACTGAGGAAGAAACAAGGATTTCCAGGTCTCTCTCTCTCTCTCTCTCCCTCTCTTGTGTGTATGTGAGCAAGCATGTATGTGTGCCATTTGGTATCTGTTTGTGCACACCATGTATTTGGATTTCAAACATCTATCTATCTACCTTTTCAATTATCGTTTTATTTAGAAAGTGCAGTGATATTCTTTCATAAATCTAACATAGATGTTCATTGCAGTCTAGCAATCTCCACCAAGTTGTACAAATATGAGCATAAAACTGAATTGGGGAATGGTGGTTATTGTCAGCTGGTTAATTGTTACAATCATTGGCGTGATGACCATAGAAGGAAAAGGAAGTGGTTCTGTTTATTTGATCTGCCAGCAATTTTGTATGGGGTTGATGCTTCCGGTTTACATTCCTTTTCAACTTTGATGTTTTTGGTTCCTGAGATTTTCTGCCAGACATTCTTAGAACCAGTTCAATTTTACTTGAGGCCTTTTGTGAAGACATTTTGCACACACTTTGAGTTTCCTATCAATCTTCAATTCAATCAGAACTTTATGTTTTGTTTACCTATGTCAATAAATAAACAATGAAGTTATGAAACATACTTTTATTTTTTATATCTAAATGTTCTTTATTGTATAGTCAGTATTCATGGTCAATCAGACTTGCTCTGAATCACTATTATATTCTGCTCCAGTCTTCACAAGCTTTCAAATTAAACACTTATTTGGTAGTTTTATGATTTTTTTAGTTTAAAGGTTAAATTTTAAGTTGAGGGTTTTGTTAACAAGTACTCTAAACTGTTTAAGTGATTTAATTATTAGATATGCTTAATTAAATGCTTTTAATTACTTCAACAAACATGTGTTAAATGGCTTACATTCTTGACATAGACAAGTATTTTTTTTTTTTCTATAAAAATCTGTCACTTTCTTTCCTTGATTAATGGACATTAGTCAACCCTTGCCTTTGAACAAAATTTAGGTATAATATCATAGAAGTTGTTTACGATGCTCTATAATTAAAATTGAAAATTTATCTTATTAAGTCACACATAAAAGTCGGCATTAGAGGTAATGGAAGGTCATTGAGGTAAAATTTGAAGTTTTCCAACATGTTGAAAGAAACGTCTTTTTAGAGTTTTGTGAGAGCATATTCCACAACTTTTTCTTTTAAAAGAGCAAAATCTAAAATGAAATTGAATTGAATATTTCCTATTGCATAAGTACTTCTGCATTATTTACGATACAATTTTAAAAACTCAGTATAGTGTACTGTAGTGTAAATATGATATTTTCAGGTACTTGCAAAATCAAATGGCTGGTATAGGAAGAAAGGGGGGTATGATGAATTATAAGTAAAGAAGTCTCCCCAAAAAATTATAAACTCTTTTCTTCTATCCTTTTCTGGGTTACTTAGATGCACCAATTTTGAAATCATTGCAAATGCTTTTGCATATTGTTACTGCTATTTTCACTTTAGGACAGAAAACATTTGCATGTGGTTTGATCTATGGAAAGTGTCTTGAAAAGATGTTCACTTGTATTGATAGGGCACAAGATGTTCCATGGTAGCCTTAAGCTTAGGAAGCTTTACTCTTGGGGCTTCAGAGGAACCATTAGAGCCTTGAGGACAGAACACAATGTACACTGATGCATCACTACAAAGTTCTAGATCATACACACGCTTCCCTGAAGCATATTCCCCCAGAAGTTCGTAAGATCTTTCTGATCGATCCATTCTAACACATACATTCTCACTACCTGCTCAATTTCAAGGGAAAACACAAACTCAAACTTCTTCAAAAACCAAACTAGAGGTATATTTGCACATGCTTCTTCACAAGGACTTTTTGTATGTAAAATGAACTTTTCTGTCAGTTAAAGTAAGTTTGTGTATAAGCTAATTTGCACAGGTTTTCATCAAGCATTTCTAAACTTTGTTTTCTGACTTATGTATCAGCTATATTTAGTTTATAGAGAAATTTATTTAATTTGTTCTTCTCATATTTTTCTCCAAGAATTCCTTATTGAAAAATTTGTCCAAAAAATCCAAGGTTAAGAGCACTCACATGCAGCTAACTCTATCTGAGTCTGATAGATAAAATCTAGAACTGCTGAAATATCTTTCTCAAACTTTTGAAATGGCCCATTTGAGAATTCCATCTTTCTCAATTTACATAGTCCTTCCCCCAACTCCATCATGGCTCCTCTGTGGTTCTATTAAACCAAAGAACTATTTTTTTTTAAAACAGTAAAACTCATGATCATGCAAAACCTCAATATCAATAAAAGATGTACTAGATAGCTCAAGTAGTTAACAATTATTGAAAAGAGGGGTTGATCATTATGTTGGGTCAAGATCTGAATCATTATAGAAAGTAACTATCATTTCAAATGTAATGAAAATCCTTAATCATTGGAGTTTATTGGAGTGTCTTCATAGATACCCATCCCTGTCATTTAAAGGAGAAAAATCAAACACTTTTGTAAAGCTTAAAATGTTTGTCAATTTGTGTAAGTAAATTTTGACGCCTATAGCATGATCTGATGAAACTAGGTTGTGTTCCTTTACAAAGTGCTCTGGTGTTTTTGTATAGTTTATGGAACTAGATTCTTTGGAGACACCCTCTTTCATATAAGAATAATCCTTTGGAGGACAATATCCTCATAATTTCTTTACAAATATTCCACCCATAATTTCGAAACGACGTCATGGAAAAAGTGTCTATACCCAATATTTGTAATGAGAGAAGGTATGATGTTAATAGTAGCAAAATAATCAACAGTTTTTTAGGTTTTCTAGTATTGAGCATTACCCTTCATCTTGTAATGCTCATATGATGTTTCATATAGTTAAAGAATATTATTGTAGAGGTAAAGAATGAAAAATTATCAAAAGAAAATAAAATGCATCACCGTAATTTACTCTGATGATAATTCTATTCACATTTTCTTAATTATAAAATTACAACAACTTAACATTCCTTATTTTATGTATTTTTCATAGGTGAAGATAATTTAGAAATATATGTAAATGAGAAAAAACGTTATCTTTATGCAAAAATTGAACTTTCAAATATATTGATTTCTAAAATTTTAAAATAATGGATATACTCATTTTTAACTTAATAACTTAATGACAATAATTTTTTGTGAACTAGTTAAACGGTGTCTCAATTCCACATTTGAACTAAAATGTGTCAAAATGATACAAATAACTCAAACATCATTCTAAAAACTAATTATAATTTTAAAATTTAAAAACTAAAATGTAAAAACGAATTATAATTTTGCATTTAGAGATTAAAAATATAGAAAACCTGGTTGAAGAGGTGGTAGAAACCGACTGCACATTGCAGTATTCCATGAAAGAGTGTGCTGGTGGGCTCTTCTGCATTGTTCCAAAGGGATTCAAGATAGTCATGGCATTTGTAGTACTCTCCTCCATTGAAGAGAGCCACAGCTTCATCAAAGGTGTGGTTCTCATCATCATCTTCATCTTCTTCTTCATTGAAATACCTGTAAGAAAAAGCCAAGAGCTTGGAATTGCAGCTTCTATGGTTCAGGTGCTGCTTTGAATAAGTAAGTGGTTTGAAAGATGATGCAAGAGTGATGGGGCTGTGAAAGGAACATGGAAGATAACGTTGGGATGAGATATGGAGAAGAGTTGTGAGAGAAGAAGAAGAAGAAGAAGGAAGAAGAGCCATGGATGATGAATGGCAAAGAAAGGTTTCTCTTGTTTAGCCATATTTTCTTTCCCTTTTTTGTGTGGTGATGGTCGAAGCTCATGTCGTGGCAACTAAGAATTCTTCCACTCTTTTAAGATTTATGAATATGATTGTGTGGTACAGTACTTTATTGTTGCCTAGATTTTTTTTGGACGGTTGATAAGATTTTTTTTTTTTTCCAACAATGATATTCTCATCTACTTTTACAAAATTTTAGTTTACATTTACCCTTTTATGAGAAGAAGAGAAAAACAATTGTTTATTTAACGTTAGAAAAACGTATATAAAGTGTAGATGTTAAAAACAACAATAAATTATCATTTCACAATTATTGTTAAAACCTGGCCGTTTATAGTAAAACACTTTTTTCTGATAAAAAAAATATATAGTAAAACACTTGTTATTCTATATAGTGAGTGTAAGATTTTTTTTTTTAAGAAAATATACACTACATAAAATATTATTAATTTTTGTTATTTAAAAATCTTAAATAAGTAAAACATGTTTTTTTTCTAGATTTAAAATTATTAATCTTAAATCCTAGAATTATATAGTACTAATTACTTACATATACGTTAAACAAAAAAGCAAATGTTCTTCCAATTCAGGAATAGTAATATCGTAATATAAAGTTGGTAAAGATTAATGAAATGACTTTTTGTATATATCTTAAAATCAATATTAGAAGCTTAAAAACTCATTTAAATTTTGGAATAATGAAAATTAAGAAATATTTTGTGATTAAAACTAAAATTTATATATTTTATATATTAAAACAAGTGATTTCAAATTTTAAATGAATAAACGAATTTTTTATTGAAATCAAAATTAAATTTTTCTAATTTTATAATGGCTAAAAGTCTATTGATGTCTATTTAAAATAAATAATAATGATATATCATGTTTTAAAAAAGAAGTACATTTGTATTGACCCGTTGATTTTTATTTTTTTTTTTTGGGGATTTTGTAGGAAAATCGTATTTTCTTCATTAATATATAGTATTAGTGGTATGAGATAATCTTTTAGTTCAATTGAGAAGACTAACAAGTTCTCATTATATGCGACCTTAATGAGATGTTTTTACCAATTGTTTAATCCTATAAGATATTATTTTTTCTAAAATATGTCTTAACTGATTGAGATCGAGTTTAATAAAAAGGGATTGTTCTTGTAAAATATATAATAAATGGTCAGTGTTCTAGTCAAGTGTATTTAGTACTGAAATTATGTCTCCAGTAGAATTATTTCTTGTTAAATATACATGTGAAGAAAAAAAAAGAAAAGAAAAGACTATTTGGTGATATTATATATTTGTAAGGGCACACACTTTTCCTCCCGCTCTATTTATATGATGTTTGGTTGACAAATATATAGCATAAGAAAACAATATATATATATATATATATATATATATATATATATATATATATATATATATATATATATATATATATATATATTTATATATTATATTACGGTGTAACTATCTATTTTATGTTTTATTGGAAGAGAAATAATAACAGTTTATTTTGTATAATTGAATCCAATATAAGAATTTATTACTTAATCTATTTATAATGTAAATTTTATTAAGCCAATTCATTAAGATAAACTAATGCTTTATAGTAAGATAAAATATGTTATTTAGATAAAAAAAAGTTAAAAAAAAATGAAATTTTAGAATTTTATCAAAAGTAATTTGATTGTTTAAAGTTAGAAAATTTCAAATTTCACTTAAAAATAATTAAAATTAAAGAAAAAATAGATTCTTAAACTTGTATTTTTTTTCCATATCAATCTTTGTTCTCTAGCTTCCCACTCTTATTTCATCTCTTTTGTGATAGAGGTCGGGATTTTGTAAAGCCCTCGACGTGTCCAACTAAACATATTCTTTACTCGGGTAAGTCGAAACTTCAGTCTCTTTCGATATCCAATCTATTTAGGCAATGCATGCAATTTTCTTGGCTTGCATGTGACCCTAAGGTCCTTGTTTTCACTCTTTGCTAATATGTTGTATGTTTAATTTGGTTTGGTCATCTTCATGTTGTCCTTAGGTTGAAGTAGAGTTTTTGCAAGTTTGAAGGTGACTTGGGGGTTCTTAAAGATTTTGGGTTGTCCATTGAAGGTGAGGAAAGCTAATTTATAGTTATTTTGAATTAGTGTTTTTGATTGTTGATTTGTGACAGTAAAATTGTGACCAGTATGAAAACTTTGGTTTTGAGTTTTTGTAAGGATGCCTTTGTGAGATCTTTGAATTGCGCTAATTTGACACTACTTGAGTTAGGAACATGAAATTTTCAAGTATTAAAAGGTTTGTTAAATGAGAATTAACTCAACAAGTGTCAAATTACTCAATTAGAACTCAACGAGGAAGTTTTCGTTGTTAGTATATCATCGGGTGTCGTTGTAGTGTCATTGGGTGCCACTTAGACAGTGGCCACTGACTAGGGGACACTGGGCACCACTTTTGAACCATCGGGCGCACTCAAATCAGTGGGTTGTAGTGTCGAGCACCACTTTTCCAGCACTAGACGCCATCCTATTTTTTCTGGTCTGTGTCATCTTGGAAGAATGAGATTCTCGCTTCATTAACCATTAGATCGAGCTAAAATTTTGACAGTAGATCCTAGACACATAAATTGCTACTTTGACTAGTGGAATCTTTGATTAGAGGTATGTAGCTAGATAAGTTAGTCTTTTATGTTTGTCCTATTTTGGGTTTCTCTTTTTGTGAAAAATATTTCCTATTTGAGGTTATGAATTAATCTTGGATGGATTCATTGATGAATGTGCATGTGTATAATGATGTATGAAATTGTGATGATGATGGGCTTGTTAATGGATATGATCATGTATGGAAATATATGATGATTGTAATTGATCACAAACATGATATTACTTGGTATGGATGAATACATAAATGGGTGATTGTTTGGTATTTGGAATTTGATGTGGAATCACGTTTATGGATGAAAGTATGAGTTTGCCATAATTCCTTTAGTGTATGCATTGATGTAAGGAATCAGTATTGGAGGTTTATCTTGATACTTTAATACCTATTCAAGACTCATATAAAGTAGAATTAGTTATGTGGTGAGAGGGGAAGGAGGTCTTGTCATTAAGAATGACCCCAGGGTTCTTATGATGGTTAAAGGGACTGATCTTGTGTGTATCAACTTAGGTAGAGTAGCTCAAGTCGAGCAATATTCTTTTTATCACCACAAGTGCAAAAACCACCAAGGATCATACATCAATGCCTAGATTAGGATAATTGAATCTAAAGAGTTTGTAATTGTATGTTTGATATTTTTATGAATGTTTGGAATATTTTATTTCATGATGTAATTAGTTTAACTTTTATATGATTATTTCTTTTAAAAACTAGTTTACCCTCTCTTGTGCTTGTGTTTCTTGTGTTTGTCATTCTTCTTTTGCAATGATCACCTTTACTAGTGTAAGCAGATGAGGAAATAGGTATGGGGTTACCTTGGTAAGAAGATGTTGATTCAACTGTATAGATATAGGATTGTGGGAGCTAGGTTTAGCTCTTATCTTTCGAAAGGTTGTAGTTTTGTGGTTAGCTTTTAGTTTCTTGAAGTTATTGATGTAGAACCTCTTATATGCTAATATGGTATTACGAATAACTGTAATAGTATAGTTGTGTGTTCATCTTTAACTGCTTATGGATTATCAACTATGTAAAACTTCATTTAGTAGTATTACACTATTAAATGGGATATTACATTTGAAATGACTACTTTTTGGTTGATGTCAACTCAAATCATTTATTAATATTAATAGGAGTTATTTTGTGACTTAAGTTGTTAGGATCTTGTTTTGTAGACTATTATTATTTTTTGTTCCATATTAGTTAAAGTTTTCATGACCAATGTCATGGTATTTTCTTTTGGATGAGAGTTAAATTTTTTCAATTGATGTCAGTCACAATTGTTTCGTTGATATCTATAGTAAATTTTTTACTATTAATAAAGATGTTGGGGTAGGGTTAGGTGGGGTGTAGGTTAAGTTAGATTGATTCGGAACCATGTTAAGTTGGCTAAGCTTTGGTTGACCAATTCTAAGTAAAGTGGGTTAGGTTCAAGTAGAGTCAAATCATCTTCTAAGTAAAAGGTGATCTAGAATGCTAATATCCATTTAATGAGAAGAGTCGCATTAAATTTTTTATTTTTTACAAAAAAAATAAACTTAATTGAATTTTTTGTTAAAAAATAAGATTAAATTAAAAACAATAGATAAGAACTCAATTGAGTAAAACAAGTAAAAAATATAGAAACCAAAAACAAATTAAATTTAGTAACTAAGAATCAAACTGAAAACTCTAATTCCGATAGCATTTGTGAAACTGAACCACGAAATGAGCTGTGAATAGGAAAAAACCACCAAGAAATGAGCTTATTTTCTTAATGCATTCTGATCTGGTTGAGAGTAAAAAATATCTGGCTCCCCTCCATATATGAAATTCTTAACTTCTTCAACTTATCACCCTCGTCACATCGAACTTTATATTCCACACCCACGTGTGGCTTCGTCACGAGCAATACGCATCAAGTCCATACAGCATGATATTATTCTGACGAAAAATAGACAGCTCATAGAACCTTAACAGAGCTAAGCTAAATGTTGATCTTTAGTTTTGATGCATCAAACTTAGTCCTTAACCTTAATTGATATCACAAAACAGTTCTTTATTTAGAATCATCTATAATTTGTGTGTAAAATCTGGCTACTACAACCACCAGCATCAGACAGAGCGGGAGTTAAGTGGGAAATATAATTATCATGCGAGACATGAAAATGTACATTTGAACATCAAGAAATTATCTAGTTTGGTTTTCTTGTTGGGCGTTGATGAATATCATCAATTAATGGAACCTCATAATTATAGCTACTTTAGAAGCCGTTAACTGTAACCTCAATAGGAAATTCTATCAGATGTGTAGAGACTAGACAGAAAATTATTTTTGCTAATCAACATTAAAAAGACATGACATTAGAAAAGAGCTTTTGCTCACCCGCATTTTTTTCGCCCTCTTCATTCATACACACGTACGTGTATATATATATATATATATTCTCCATCCCTTTCTTCCTTTTTTATCATGTAAACCTAAACCTATTATACTTTCTCTAACCAACCATAACCAATCATAAAGGCAAAAGCACAACTCTAGATAATTTTGACCACGAAATTACAAAAGTAGTATAATTTTTCAGTGTTCTCTAAAATAAAATGAAGTCATACTAGCTTGTATCAATGTGGTGAGACATTGTAATTTTTTTTTAAATTTTAATTAAAATCGTACCATTTTGAAGTCATACCAACCAAAATGACACGACTTCAAGATTATACCATTTATGTAATTTTGAAGTCAAAATTGCAACAAAGTAGTGCTTTTGCCTATCATAATAGAGTTTTGGCTTTCACAATCGCATATGCTTTATACACTCTTTATACGCCCCTGACATCTTATTTTATTTCTCCCTCTCTTCCTTTTTTTAATCATGTTACCTATTGCCCCCTTCCCCCTTTCCTGTTTCTTTATGAACTAATAATTCTCCATCATAAAAAGGCTGGGATGGAACAAAACACAAATCCGCAAAGATCAATACGATAGAATAATATTTAAGAATTGCAATATTACATACAAACGGCACACTATCCACCTATTATACATACATTAGGCATTGCAATGAGTCTCCTCAGAAAATCTTATTCCCTCGCCTAACAGGATTACCAAGAAAAAAGCAGAATAGAAGAAAGAACAGTAACATAACAAAAAATTAGTAGTGCTTTTATCTGGCGTCAAGTGTAAAAGACAGCATCCCTTCTCACTAAAGGAACAGTAACATCACCCACCAATACCAACCAAGCGATTTTTTTTCCAAGTAAAAGATGTTGATAACGAGCTAAAGAATTGTTAGAGTAAACTATATTATCTGATAGAAAGATGTGACCAAAATCTTGTTCCTAAGGCAAAATGAGGACCACCACCTGCTCAAGAGCCATGCATAAATTGTATAAAGGCGGGCAATAAAGCAGTCCATGTTACCTAGAAGGTTAATGGTGACCCACCATGCTCTGTTTCCAAAATCAATCCACCTCTGATAATTGATTGGGTAAACCCATAAAGACAGTTCTTTATGGTCTCCCAAGTGTTCAGACATACCTTCATCTCTAAATGTCAAATGCAATGGACCCTCACTCATTCACGTTGCTACCTGGCTGATGTTTGATGTCAGATAGGACGTGCTTATTTGCCTACTTTATTGAATCAGCACTACCAAACTTATCAGGCAGCCACATCAATAGGAAACTTACTTAGAAAATAAGGAAAAGAATAGGAGAAACAACAGTCACAGATCTTGAGTTAGGAAACAATCCATCAAGGAAAAAAGTGATTCAAGCAATTTCTATGTCTCTAAAATAGTAAACTTAATTGTCCTGGACTCTGGAGTCTTATGAGGCTCTTAAGGAGGCATGCAGCATGCACCTAACTTTCTTCTGTCATTCCAAGACAAGTTATAGCAATAAAAGAGGTCAATAATTAATTCGAAGAGCCTGTCATATATCAATGCAAAGTCCTAAAGTAACATTAATTATATTTTGATAAAGCATACTGTATATATGTATAATAGCTCTACCTACCCATTGGATTTAAGGTGTAGCACCCTGTTTGTTGCACATATAAATAACACTCTGATATGTAGTACAACTAGGAATCCAAGAAGCATTGACAATATCTGCACATCTCTATTTCAAAAGCAGCACGCTCTTAATCGAATAAAATGTACCTGATAGAAAACCTTACAGACACGGAGAATCAACCACCTGTTAAAATTGGACAAATCTTAATTATACTTAAACTTTGGACAAAATATATATAAAAGAAGGGCAGAGGGAAGAAAGAAAAAGAAGTGTGTAAGTTACTGGATGTAATGGAGAAAAGTAAAACGAACAATAACTTTGTCGAAAGTGAGGTTAAAATTGTGTAGCATGAAACTAAGAATAACATAATTTCACTTTTAAAATTGTGTAGAAAACATAAATTCTCCTTGTAGTATTTTTTTCTTTTTACTATGCAATGTGATAGTCCAAACTACAGTTGTTGTTTAGGATACATATTAAAGGCATAGAACCTTTCCTCAATGATTAACTCTGTAGACAGAGATAGCTACTAACAGATGGCCATGATGCATCCAAATGATGAAGTATCACACATAATTGGCCATTCCATCACTCTATCTCCACAGATATCATAATCTAGTCAGGACATTCCGCTTTTAAAATTCAGACTTTTGTTGTTTACTCATTATTCATCGAAAAAGCGAGCGAGTCAGATCATAGGTTGGGGGAATTTGTTTCATTACAGAGGCAAGAAAAAAGAAAAACAGAGAAGGGCATACGATGTTTCTAGTTTTTACAGCCTCATCATAATTAATCGGTGTCAGGACAAGTCAGAACAGAGAGACCTGAACACATATATATCAGACCAAAGGAATTCCAAATACAACAGCTCAGTTTTTATCAGTCACAAAAATATATATATTTTTTAATAGCATTGAAAGAGCAACAGTGATGCAGACCGTGAGAGATACTGACGCATCTTTCTCACCCTATCTCAGACCCGATAACAAGGCAACAATAACTACAGGACCTGTTGAAGACGCCATCTCTGAGCTTAGCATATTCGATGCTCACAAATACTTCAACGATGATAGTGGCAGCAACAACACCAATAACATTCAAAAGGTTAGCATCAGCAGAGTCTCTCCCATGGAGCGAATTCCAGAGAGGGGTGATGTCATCGCCACAGAAACCACCAGATACTCCTCTGCTTCATCATCTGTGGACGGCTACGCCCACATCAGAAACTACAGAGCACGCTCGTTCCACGCGGCAACTCCAACGGCTTCCTCAGAAGCCAGCTGGAACAGCCAAACCGGGCTGCTGTCTCACCCTCCCGGTGCAATCCCTGTCTCAATGCAAAACCCTCAAAACCCTAAAAACCTTCGAAACCGCAAACACTCCAAATCCATTTGGCTCCTACGGAGAAAATGTCCTTGCACGGGGAAAAAATCAGTTCAAATCAAAGAATCAGCTCAAGAATCCAAATCTCAGATATCACAACAAGAAAGAAATTACGAACTTCACAACGTTGCTAATCACATCGCACCAAATAAGTGGATTCTGAACCAAACACCAGCATCGCTACCGGTACCAGTAACAGTAACAGCAACAGCAACAATTGCGGCTGCGAAATCCCAACGGTTTCACAATTCCAACTCTCACAGAGTTACAAGCTCGGTGAGAGTACCGTTCACTGAGGGATTCACTTTCCCCGTGCTAAACCCTAACAATCCAATCACAAAACTAAAACTCGCAAACGGCGTCGCAGAGGAAGATCCGCCGCGCGACTCTTTAGAGGTGTTCCGGCCACCAGACGAGCCAGCGCCAAAGCCGCTGAACTTCCCGTTCCCGGCTAAGGCGCGCGTCGTCGAAGACGACGCCGCTAGCGACGCGAGCTCCGATCTCTTCGAGATCGAGAGCTTCTCCACCGCGACACAGTCGACGTTCCCCGCGGCGTACCGTCGCAACAGCAGAGACTCGTTCGACGAGGCCTCTGGCTCAACTTCAACGACGGCGTTCTTCTTCGGTCGAAGAAGCGTAGACGAGGGCTCCACGACGCCTACTATAACGGAGTGCTACGAGCCGAGCGAGGCGAGCATCGAGTGGAGCGTGACGACGGCGGAGGGACACGACGAGGCGGTCCCGGGCGTGGAGGAGAAATGGAAGCGCAAAGGAGGAAACGGTTTGTTGGTGAGCTGTCGGTGCGAGAAGGCGGTTAGCGTGGGGCCGCAGCCGGTGAAATGTGGATCAGAGGGACAAAGAGGTGCCACGTCACCATCAGCATCACATGTGAACGCCATCGCGAGTGGGGGTAACAGTAGTAAGATTGGGAGTGTAAATAAGCCACCACTTGCCAGGGCTCACCGCAACGCACCTCGCGTGTCGCTTGCTTTCGCGACATAGCCATTTGCGCGCATGCATGCATCTTACGCTTTTCTATTTTTATTTTTTATTTTTTATTTTTTATTTTTTATTTTTCTTCTCCTCGCCTGAAGAATCAACAAGACCCCCAGAATAACGTAATCACCCGCTTTTCCGTTTTGTCTGTTTCTTCCTCCGTTTTCTAATTATTGTGTCGCCTTTGTCTTTCTGTTCTGTATCCGTTCTTTGAGTGATAGGAATAATAGGATGCATGTAATGTCATGAGATATATTACGTCGTTGTTGTAATAGGAGTAAGTAACGAGAATCATCACAGTCTGAGCTAGCTATATTACTTCCATGCATTATTCTCCTTCTCTTTCAAATAACTCTTCCTGTTAACTACACTAATCACATTACTAAGTGATTAACTAGCTAATTAAAGAAAAGGTGGAATAATGGTGAGGTATTGTTTTAGATCTTAATATTACAAAATTGTGTTTTCTTTTCTTTTTGCATGCACAACGGTGCAAGTGTTTTTGGGTAAGATGCATAGCAGTACGTAATATATATGTTTGATTCTTATATTATTATTGCGTGTATAACAAAATCACAAGGATCGCAAACTCATCGGTTAACCCATCTAAGCTTCTTTGATCTGCCAAAATGAAACCAGACAGGTTGGTCGCATTGGAGAAACGACTTCAAATTTTAACTTTAGTTTTTTTTATGTATTGGCTGACGCGTTGGTAATTAAAACAATTAAAGCATAAAGCATAGATGAAGTAGTGACAAACCTAGACCAAATGAAGAAAAGTGATGAGAAAGTGTTCCATTCAATACAAGAACCACTTTGTTGTATTAATTAATTATATTCATGTATAATATTAAGTGGTTGTTGCGACTACTTCATCTATGCTTTAATTGTTTTAATTTTTTGATTCACACACAATTTCATATCTTTACTTACGTACAAGTTAACCATACTATAATCTTTTATTTCGCACATTCAATTCAATGTTGAGTTTATTCTAATGAGTCTTTTAATCTTTATTCCTAATAATGATGTTTGTTCGAATGATCAATCAATTCAATTATCATGTCACTCTATTTTTTAAAATTGTACTCTTGTCATTAAATTAAGTATTAACATGATTTGTTTAATAACAAGTATACCACTTACAGAATAGTAAGTAATAAGTAATTATTGTTCTTTCAAATTAATTGTGTAATACATTATAATAGTCACAATCGATAACTAATTTTTTTTAAAAAAAAGTTATTTCCATAAATTGTGTTAATGTTTAAGGAATTCAAATCATGCAAAAACAAAAATGACAATCATTTTAGAATTTTCTCAAACACTTGGAATGTGTAATAGATTGAAAATGATATATATGGTATGTTATTGTTAAGATTAAACATGACTGAACCTTACTCATCACTCAACTTATTTCCAATTCAATATTAAAGTCAATCTACAAGTTTACTCAAATTTAAATTCCTTAGTAGATTGAGTCTAAACTCTCAATGAATCATGGAAATTAGAAAACTAAATATATCATATTTCATCCTTTTGAATGTCAATGATTCATCTTAAATACCAAGACAACCTTGTTGGAAAATTTAACTCCAAAATGATGAAAAAACAATGTTTAGGTACGATGAAACTTGAAGGCCTATATATAGAATTGATAACTTAAGAACCAAAGTTGTGAAAGAATTCATTCATATAAGATCCAATAACAATAAAGAAATCACTAGAGTTGAATCATATGTACTTACTCTAAGTTGTAGGTTGATGAAAGAAAAACAAAAGAATAAGACTTTTTTTCTAATCAACCAACAAACGCAAATGAAGAAGCACCCAATGAGCAACTAGAGATTGTTGATAGAGCACCAATAGGTGATACACTAAGACACAGAGACTTTACCAACTTTATCATACAGAAAGATAACAATTGTGTCTCTATTAGCATCTTCTTTTTATATTTATAGTTGTTTACAATGACTATTGCAGAACAATTTATATTTAATAATTTTGATCTTATCGTAATTTGAATCTTCTTATGAAAAAGCATGTTTCCTTATTGTTTATGCTCATAAAACTCCAACTTCTTTATAAATAATATCACGAATAATATATTTTCTTTTATACCATCTCGTGTGTGTTGTTAATCATTAATATATATATCATATTTTACTTAAAAGATAATCACAGTAAATATGTATTCGAATTTATATATTAAACCTTTTAAGCAAATTTATTTATTGAAATTTCACATGATACTTATAATTTGCATTAACGGTTTAGAAAAAATATGTATATGCATACGTAAAGTAATATTGTAATAAAAAATAATTAATCCTTAATCATATTTATTATTATTAAAACTCTTTCAACGATAACTCATCTAACATTTTTATACTATTTTTTTAACAAATAACTTATTATAATAATAAAATTCACAAACATAAAATTATATTTTATATAATTTAAAATATTTCTTCAACGAAACGATACATTTCAAATTCAAAAGGACAAAACGATAAGAAAAATAAAATGACGTAATAGAAAGAAATAAATCATTCCCATCAATCCCCCTTTCAACATTATGCTTTATTTTTTTATTTTTAATTTTTACAAATCAATGGAATAATTTGTTTTTCTTCCACTTCATCTTTATATTTCGTTTCACTATCTACCTTCAATCCAACATAGCCTACAATCTAATAAATATATATAAAAAAGAATTTAGCATAATTTGTTATTGTTTGACGCTATGAAAAATGAGACACTCGTGTATTAAGCTATTTTTGACTTAAATTTTCTACCACGTAAAAGTATATTATTATTTATCTAGCATAAGTAATAAAGGAGAGATGTAGAATTGAATATATGTGGGTCCTATTAATAATGCATCTAATTCAAAATCACATGGGATTGGTTAGTACATTTGGATTGTGTATGTATAATCATGGAATTGGAAATGGATAAATTATATACATGTCTTCCATTAGGAATATGTATGCTATACAATCTCCCGACACTTCATATGCACTTGCAAAGGAAAAGCTAGACAATTCATTTGCAACTAAGTGAAATTCAAAATGTTATTTTAAACTTGAATTATTAGTTTTTTTTCATATTTACTTTTCACTAAATAAAAAATGAATTTCCTTATCTTCATAAAACGTGAAAAAATCATGGAAAAGTGATTTTGTTAATCTATGTAATATAACTTTATTATTATTTGTTATGCTTTTTCATCATATAAATTATAGCAAAATGATTTTTTTTTCTATTGGCTTAGTTGCATTTTTTTTTATCTCTCAACCTTTTTCTAACAGTGTATTATGAAGGTATAAAAATTAAATAGTATGCTCGCATGTTCAAATTTACAAGTTTATCATATGACCTAACAAGTTAAGTATGATGTAGATTATATTCTATAGGGTTAAATATGTTTTTGGTCTCTTAACTTGTAGTGAAAATTGAAATTATTCCCTCTTGAAAACTTTAAATCAATTTAGTTCCTCGTATTTTTAAATGCGTGGATTTAGTCATTTAAATCAATTTTTTAAAAATTTATTTGACGTTTCAAACGTGTTTTTCAACTAATATTGAAGCAGAAAATGTGTGTAAACAAACTTAAATACTATCATGAAACGTCAAATAAATTTAACAAAATTTGATTAAAACGATTAATTAAATTCACGTTTTTCTAAAGTTGAAGGGCTGAATTTGTTTCAAGTTTCCAAAATGGACTAATTCCAATTTTCAGTAGAAGATAAGGAATAAAAACATATTTAACTTTATTCTATATATTGGAGACAATTTAATGACAACACTCTCAAATTAATTACAAATAACTACTCTCAAATGTAGGATCTTCATAAAAGTTGTGGTTCTTCCTCTCCATTATTTCTTATGAGTGAAATTAAATTGTAGTATATCAACTACAGTTGAAATCAAAATCCCATTTACATCATAAAATCAAAGTGTAGTCTATTAACTCAATCATTCCATCAAAACACTACAATCTACAGTTAAGCATGTAGTTTCAAAACTAATCCATCCATCTCTAACATCAAACAACTAAACTAGCACTTTCTCAACTTTCACATATTCTAACAAATTTATTAAACTCTCAAAGTACAAATAATACAAATATATATTGCATTAAAGAATTTTAGTTATATACACTTTAAACTACAAAATAGAAAAATAAACATTGAATATATATCAAATTAGAGTAAACATTGAATATAGAAAAGTAAACATTATATATCAAATTAATGTATGAATTATTTACATTGAATGTAGTTCTTGAAATAATAATAATAATAATTTTGAAATCATTAAATATAAAGTCATTTATTTTATTATTAGAATGTAAAGGACTAAAATAATTATGATTTTAATGTTAGAAACTAAAATAATCTCACTTTATTTGATACCTTTAAGGACTGACAATATATATAATGCTTTCGTAATTAAGTTTTTTTTCCTTTTTAACTAAGTTAATTTTAGAATCTTTGTTTATGTAAGATTGTGAATGATATCAATTATTCACAAAGAAGGTAGTCAATTCAGGTTTCAGCACTTACAAACTTTTATTTCCTTCCAAAAAGGCAGAATTAAAAAATAACATGTCGATGTAATCCAAAGATTAGTATTAAAGATGTGTAATTAGGAATTCAATTGGTACGTACAAGAAAATAAATAATATAAAAAATATATATAAAAAGGAAAACTCAATAATATATTACAATTTTGATGTAAAGGTTATGTTATATATAATCTTTAACATTCATAATTGAGTGATGTTGAATCTTCCTTAAACCAATTGACAGAGGGCCACCTATAAATAGTCATTCCAACATAATCAGTAAAATTAAGGTGATCTAATTAAATTTGGGAAATCTAAAAAGTGAGACATGGATTAAATTTAATATAAAATATTTATAATAACTTAAATATATTTATATCTGATAAATTATTAAGTTTTGTTCTTTATTTCTAAAAATATTTATATTACATTAAACATTCACTTAAGTTTGTACTCATTTAAATCTGCATCCCGTTTAAATCCGCATTTGAAAATGGAAAATTATCGGATCAATCATTTTGTGACTTTAGTTTTAGAAAAAATCACGTAAAATCATTTGACTTTATATTTTGTTATATAAAATAAAATAATAAGTTCCTCTTGCAATATATCTCTTATATCAATCATATATCTTATATCTCATAATTTTATAATTTCTACAAATTTTCAACACTCATAATATTTCATATTGTCAATATTTTATGTTGTAATATCAATCTTAAAATCTCTTAAGTCCGCATCCTAATTAAGTATGCATCAAACTCTCAATATCAAAATGCGGACTTAAGCGAATGTTTACTATACAAGAAAATTCTTGAATAATAATTAATTTTAGTAACAAAAAATAATTAGTTACTATAGTAACCAATTTATAAACTAAAAATTATTGATAACTAAAATAGTTTCAAAAAATTATAATTGATCTCTAAATTGGTATCTATTGTTTCTATTACGAATTGATATCTAAATTGGTTGCTAACATCAGTTACCAACATTTTGGCTATAAAAGAATTGGTCTCTAATTAGAAAATTAGTCTCTAAACATTTTTTTTATCATTAAAGTTAGTTATTATTTGAGAATTTTTTTGTAGTGTCTTCAATATTTTCTTCCCTAATAATTATTTTAGTTTTGTCTTAAAATAAAAAGGTAATATTTTAACTAGTGAAATAAAGTGTTTTAAATAGTGATTTAGAAATAAAAAAATAAAAAAATAAAAAAAGTATAATTTATTAGATAGTAAAAATTATTTAGAACTATTTTTCAATTTTCAATCACTTATACGTTATTTAAACTGTCTACTATTTACAAATTATTCATAACCTTGCTTAATTAATAAATTTTAACATGATTTTTTTAAAATTAATCATAACCTTGCTTTTCTTTTATAAATTTTAATATACATTTTTTTTTTTAAATTAACGACAATCAGATCAATATAAAGATACTCTTGATAAACTCATTTAGCTATAAATGATGCCATAATGGATGAAAATAGCAACTCATGAATAGCATAATATTCATTTGAATAAACTTTTTCAAACCTGCTATAATATTTGTAAAGTAAAAGAAAATAGAGCACCAAAAAACAAGAAATATAGATTTTATTTTTATCTCAAATATTAATAGTTAGTTTTTTTAATGGGAAGAATTGAATCTACAATCTCTTTCATCTTTAATTTTAAATGCATCAAACCGATTTTAATTCTCTAAATTGTTAACAGAAAGAGATTGAATCACAACATTTCTTTCTTTCTTTTCATTTAATAACTTAGGTCATTTTATCATTCTTCGAAAGAAACATAGATGATAAGAACCGTGTGGTGTCTGTAATTCATCACCCAACAAGAGTTAAATTAATCGATAACTTCTAAGACAAAAATTGTTGCAACACATTTTACATTTGTTTAGTAAGTGTACTATTCTAGCTAAGAAGAGTATCGAAATCAATCAAAACCAAATAATGGAATCTCACATGCCCTAACAGGGCATTATTTAACTTTGCTCTCTGCATGGGACTTAAACTTTTTCAATTTATTGAGTGATGTTCTCAATCATCATTCCCATATTTTAAGATTGTTCAAATAATATTATTAAGATTAATTATTATATCTAATATATAGTTCATTTTGTCATCTTTTGAAAAATTGTAATTTCAAGTTGAAGTTTATACGATAAAATTGATTTATAAGGTAAGTTTTGCATCTACTTATGTACGGTAACTAGTAATGGATAACACGATAGATTCAAAAACCAACAAATATCATTAAAATATACTTCAGATGACTTTGATACCATTTTGAGAAGTGGACTTTAAGTCTAATTTAATCTTAAAATGACTTATAAGATGAAAGTTTACACACATTTATTAATTGTTACCTTATTTTTAGTTGATATCTTAGAGATGTCAAAATGGGTAACCCGGCTCGACCCACCACGGGTTGATCATTTAGTAAGCCAACCCAATCCGACTCACTTATTAGCGAGTCAAAAGAAATCAAACCCGACCAGACCCACCACGGGTTGGTGGGTTAAACGGGTTGGCTCACAAGTTCAGTTAATTAAAAAAATACATCTTTTATTTTTTTTCAGTCAAAACTAAATTATACTTCTAATTAAAATATAAATAAACTTTAATACAATCCAAATACAAACCAAAATCACAAAAATACAAATGATTTATGTATTGGCTAAAAAAACCCTAACATGATCTAAATGCAAAGCCCAACTTAATAAAAAATACTTGTGTGACCCTTCATTTGTGGGTTAGTAAACCAATCCGGCTCACCACGGGTTCAACCCGGGTGAGCTAGGTTCTAGGTGAGCCGGGTTAAAAATCAACCTATATTGAAATTTGTAAAAAATTTCAACCCAACCCGACCCGAACTCGTAGTGATTAGGTTGACTTATGGATTCCAACATATTTTGACAGCTCTAGAATTTCCAACGCATTAAAGTTCTAATTTTAAAAACCATCTCAAAGAACTAAAAGAATATAAAAAATAAATAATGTAATCGCAAATTATTAAGACATTTTTTTACTTTAGTATTGAGTGTAGGGTTCAGACCTTTTCAAACTAAAGAGTGATGTTTCAATCAAGAATTCAACTTTAACTTCCTTGATGTGAGTAATTTAACTTTTGTTGGGTATCATAATAATGACACAAATAATTACGACTAAAAAAAATAAAAGGAATAAAATAGATAACAATAATAAACAAATAATGTGATTTTATTGAAAGAAAAAAAATACACACTTTTTCTCGAGATTCAAGAAAAAAATAATGACAACCTCTCTTAAAAAATAAAAAATAAATAGAAGAAAAACTTCAGAAAAGAAACTATTTTTTTCCTCACAACTTTAAGTTTCCTAAAATAATATTATTATAAATTAATTATCATAATATAATTCCCGGTTTCAAACATAGAAGTTTGTGCGTTGCCATTAAAAAATACCTCCAAAAATTAAGAAAAAATATATATATATTTAAATTGTTTTTTGTTGCGACTCTTAAACAATAAGGAGTATTGAGGGTAAAATGAAAGTGTTTTTGAGAGTACATTTACACCTGGTGGATTTGGGACTAGACGAAGAAAGTGGATTATGCATTAAGATTGTTGGTTGAAGAAAATCTAAGTGACTGCACTTGGTTGGGATGCAATGGACACAATAATGCATGAGAAGTGTTGAGTAGTTGAAGGAAGAGACAGAGAGGGACAAAGAGTTGGGATTTGAAGGTGGAGAAAGGACCTCACACATGTTTTCACTGGGTCCATGCAAAATTCACCAATGAATCATAATCACAAAAAATTAACTATTATTAATACCTTCATCGCAATAAATCTAAATGGATTCCCAACCATTGAAGAAACATAAAATAACGTAACTCAAACTATATTCTTCTTCAAGAATCTTCTTTCTAAATAATATAATAATAAACTACATTATTATTAATATTATTATTATTAAAATAAATTATATACTATATCCATTTATATTATAATTAGTTAATGTAATGATATAACAAGAGTCGATGGCGGACTTACCAATGTATCTATCTATATATATATATATATTTGCGAGTTTTCAGTCAAAATGCTAGGATATCAAACTTTTGTTTAAATTACCTTTTTGTTTTTTTCTTCAAAAATTTTAAGTTACCTTTTTATTTTTTTAAAAGCTCAATTTGGTATCGAAGCTTACAAAATTGATGTACTTTGATATTTTTTATTAAATATTTTGAAGTAGAAGAAAAATTTGTCATAAAAAATTAACACTAGGATTATGTTAATTACACCAACAAATCAAACAATCATCTTTATTCACAATTTTAATTTTGATAAAAAATCTAATTCAAGAAATTTAACAAAAATGACAAAATTGCTTTGGAACAATAAAACAAAAAAAAATCTAAAAACTAATTTGATATTTTTGAATGAAAATAGAAACCAAAAGAGTAATCTCAAAAATTTTATATAAATTAGTAAAAACATTGCATTTACTTTTTTCATGTTAATAAAATATAATAAAATTATAATGATTGTTATTATTATTATTATTATAAAATTAAATATAAATAATTTTACTATAATTAATTTTCATTTATCATAATTAAATTTAAGAAAAATAATTAAATAAAAAATAGTTAAATTATACAAATAATTATTTAAAAAATAATATTAATAAAATAATTATTTTTATTTCAAAATTATTGAAAATATAAAATTAAAAAATAAATATAGACAACCTAAAAGAAAATTTTTTTCTTATATATAAATATAGATTCATACAAATTTACTAAAATATTAAATATATAAAATATATTATAAATATTATTATTTTTTAAATAAATATTTAAAAGTATATATTGGAGGCCTTAGTCCCCGCATATATCTATAACTATATATGAAAATGATTCCATCTTTTGTGTCCACATTTCATAATTCCAACTTTACCCTTTATAATATAATTATTTGTTAATTTTTTTAAGATTAACGGTTATTTTTACAAGTTTTTATAAAACTATTTACTTATTTTCTTCTTCCTTTTTCTTCTATTCATCAACCGTTATTTTCTCATATTTTCTCCATACATTTCACTTTATTTTTAATAAATATAATTTTATTTTTTTTATTAACTTAATAATATTACAATATCATTCATTACTAATATAATATTATGCATATTAAAAAAATGTACACACAAGCACGATAGTCTTGTGTTTACACTAGTGTATACATATATATATATATATATATATATATATATTATTTTGTTAAAATTATTATTAAATATTTGGAAAAAAATATTTTGCTCCTTTAATTTTATATATTTGTCTATCCTAATTAGGGATGGGAAATAAATTCGTCCCTATGGATATTGTTCGAACTCGTTTCTGTTTTGACGGAAAATATACATATCGACTAGATATGAGTATGGGGAATCCCAGATTTTTTTTAACTAGGTATGGAGATGTACATATCCGTCCCGTCCCTATACCCGCCAAAATATATATATATATATATATATATATATATTCTCTATTTTCTATTTCTTCTAATTGTTTGGTCTGCCATAAAATTCATTAGCATCTCCAATATATTTTTCATCTTATTATAACTTTCATGCAATTATGTTCAAATGATGTATGTCAATTAAATATTTTTATGTCTCACATTTGAATATTTCTATTTATTTGAATTTTTTTTATTTATTGTATATTTTCGTTTCACATGAGAACGTTTAACCCTCTCAATTTAAGTATTCAATATACCATAAACCTTTAATTTACAACATAATATAAAAAGTTTACTCTATTATTATTTTTTTTTTTGTTTGCTGAAACAATTTTTGTTATTTCTCAACCATTGACTATGTTGATATTTGAGAAGTTTTCGTTGATCTCTAAAGTATTTTTCATTTTATCATACCATTAATTGTATATTTGTTTTTCTTTGTGTGATTTCATTCAATGGTCTCTTGGCTTGTTTATAAGACACACATTTGATAATTTTTTAATTTATTTATTTTTTATTTTTATAATATAAAATACTATTTTGATATATTATCTTTTATTTCTTAACTTATTATCATACTGTGATTTTGTCACTATAATTGTATAAATTAATTTTATTTACTATAATATAAAATTTTAATGTAATTGTCATGAATTTTTTCTATCACCATCTAACATATATTGAAGTTCAAAAGATATAATATCTATGTGAAAGTTTTATTATTAGTAGTTTAATATTTTTTTCTTTGCGTTATTTGGATCAAGTGATTTATTATAACTTTTATTAGTGTATAAAAAAGATATTCATTAGAATTAAAAGAATTGAAGTAAAAATACTTTTACATGTATTTTAATTTGAATGTTTGTTTTCCTTTTCTATTTTTTTTTAAATTAAATTTTATCAACTACAATTCATTAATGTTTGCAAATTTAATAGATGTTTTGATTCTCGTGAAACTTTATTTGGTATTCTAATTTGAAATATATATAATTATAATATAATTTCTTTATAAATATTTGATAATGAAGAAACAACCATTTTTTTACTATTGAATATTTGATAATAATATGTTTTTTTCTCATAATTTTTTATTATTTTATAAAATTAATTAATTAATATTGAAATGTTGGAAAATGGGTATGGATATAGATACAAGTATATATCCTACCTAATTGGGATGAGGATGTGACAAAAATTTGATACCTGTTAGTTTTGGTTTGAGTATGGAGATGGAGATGAATTTTTTCAATGAAAATGGGTATGGGATAGGAAACCTCGTTCCGTCTCATCCCGTTGTCATTTCTAATCCTAATTTTATTCTCTCTATATCTTTTTTCTTTTACTTTAATAACTATTGAATTAAGACTCAAATAACTTTTAATTGTCTTGACTAAGGGTCTTAAATAAATAACTGACGACAAATATGATGTATTTATTTTTAATTTTGTTTGTGTCATATAATCCGTAATAGATTTTCAATAAATATTTTGAGATGTTAAAATAAATATACAAAATTTTTCAGGATATTATATAAACAAAATATACCAAATTTTTTTTTTATATATATTAAAATAATTTGGAGGAACAAAACTCCTGAAATAGTGAAAAGCTCCACCACTATATAATCAATATAGAAAGATTTAAATTACACTTCTTTTTATTAGATGTGAGGTATGTACTGAATATTAATCGGGGTAGAATATTTAAAATAATTAATGTAAGAAAATTATTTATAAAAAAAGTGTAAAAGACATTTTATTTTGACACATTTCTCTATAAATTCTTTTAGGATAGAAAAGTAAGAAAAAAAAAATCTTTTTCGTAAACTAAAATTACCTTTCAAACTAATTTACATAAATTTTCTTATATGATTTTCAAATATTTATTTCCAAATGCTGCCTAAGCTAATTTCAGCTTAAAGACGAGTTTATTTTATTTTATTTTTAAAAAATAATATTTTTAAAGTGTTTTGAATAAGGAATTAATTATAAACTGAAGTTGTTTAAAAGTGTTTATTTTATAAAATCATTTATCAAGTGGGTTGTAATAGTGAATTTTTTAAATTTCATTTTAATCCATAAAACATTAAAGCAATAACTACAGTTTTTGCACGCAATCAATGTCTAAGTGATCATAGTAAGTATAACTTAAATAAAATCCTTTAAAAAAGGTTTGAATAAAGACAACTAAGGGAATATTTTATAATTATAAATATCTTTCTCTTCAGTTTATTTTTCTTTACTTTTTTTTTTATATTCTTTTTAGGTGTTAGTGAGATGGTAGTGCATAAATAACAATTTTGACCTATTAGAATTTGTTTTAAAGTGGTGTTTTAAAAAATACGTAAAAGATTGAAAAACTTTAATGAAATTATAATGAAAATAATAAAAATTAAATATACGATATAAAACAATAAACAAGTAATAAAGTATCCAATAACCTACAATGTGCAAAAAACCATAATTGGGGGTTGATGGACTAACCGTCCTCACCCCTTAGAGTAAACAACTCTAAGAAGTAACCTTTAAGGAAGGTAAAAGACTTCTAGTTCTCATTCCAGACAAGGGACTAATCGACCCCAATTCGCATAAGGGACTACTCGTCCTTACTAGGGATGGCAACGGGTCGGGTCGGGCACGGATAGTATGATACCCGTACCCGACCCGCTAAAAAAAAATCCGTCCGTTACCCGCCGAGTATCCGCTTAAAAAATACCCACGGATATTTTTAAAACCCGTGGATACCCGATACCCGCAAATATTTAAAAAAATATGAATTTTATAAATTTTTTAATATAAAATTATAAAAATAAAATATAAATTAAATTAAATTATAATTATAATTATAATTAAATTTGACATAATAAAATATACTGTTACTTCTAATTTTAATTAAATTTAACTTAATAAAATATAAATAAAATATTAATTTTAATTTTTTGCGGGTAACGGGTACCCGCAGGTACGGATAGTATGATACCCGTACCCGACCCGTTTATAACCGGGTATTAAAATACCTGTTACCCGCGGGTAGTAACTATCCGTCGCGGATTTTATCCGCGGATATCTGCGGGCACGGGTATTTTTGCCATCCCTAGTCCTTACCCCCTTTAGGGCATTGAAACTCAAGAATACCACTAAAGCTCATATGTCCAGAGAGATCATCCAAGTACGTGTCGGCCTAGTAAGACAACATCTGTTAGGTTTAGGTTTATAAGGAGGGGAGTATTACTGGGAGATACAACACCAATGAGACCTGAGCACAACCACATAAGGCATTGACACCACTCTCAACCCAAAACCTTAAGGCAATGGGTTTATGGGTCTTTATTCTTATATAGCTCCACTTTCTCATTTCTAGCCAATGTGGGACTTAGACTCACACTTGGATTCCTAACAATCTCCCCCTCAAGGGTGAGTCCCTTCAACCACATTGGTACACTCCCCTTGAGACCTGAACCCAACCACATAAGGCATTGACACCACTCTCAACCCAAAACCTTAAGGCAATAGGTTTATGGGTCTTTATTCTTATATAGTGCTCCACTTTCTCATTTCTACCACTTGTTAGGTTTATAAGGAGGGGGTATTAGTGGGGAGATACAACACCAATGAGACTTGAGCCCAACCACATAAGGCATTGACACCACTCTCAACCTAAAACCTTAAAGCAATGAGTTTATGGGTCTTTATTCTTATATAGTGCTCCACTTTCTCATTTCTAGCCAATGTGGGACTTAGACTCACACTTGGATTCCTAACACTATCCTAACATTAGAGTCCAATATCTCAAACTGACTTTAATATCAGAGTGTCTTTTGCAGGCACCCACCCTTCGTTGCGCTTGAAAGTTGAGGACGATATACCTTAGGAGAGAAGACCTTAGAGACCAAAAATTCTCTTTGAAGATTTCACAAGATATATATTATACCTGTAAGAACAATACTAATTAAAATATGGTGTAAAACAATAAATAAATAATTGAATAATGCATGTCAGTAAACTAAAAATAAATAATTACTATATTTAATATAATTGTATTTTCAACTAAAGTCGGTTATTAAATTTTTTATACTATTTACAATTTGTTATTTCAAAGCAAAGTTAACACATAAGAGTTTAAGAGTTTTAAATATGAATTTGTACTTATACATGACAATCCTATTACTAAACTACACAACTTTATATAT
>Ga0214542_1003794_pt1 | contig 30406 bp, 18 predicted proteins | sample CNSS1metaG_FD_160096 | JGI IMG/M metagenome (GOLD analysis project Ga0214542, IMG submission 160096) | Root nodule microbial communities from cowpea collected in UCLA plant growth center, Los Angeles, California, USA - CNSS1 | ecosystem: Host-associated > Plants > Roots > Nodule | place: USA...
TTCCTCTAAGGCCCAATACATGGCCCAAAGAAAACCCTATTCTACTGGGCCCAAAATACAAAGCCCAAAAGTTAAATTCTAATCTAATATTTAAACAATTTTGGCCCAAAAGATAAGAGCTTGGGCCTTCTCAACTGTTAAGGACCACTTTTCTTGTCTGCATTTGGCCAAGGCCGGCGTTTGTCATCATATGATGCCATGTATATTGTATGCGATTAAATGAGAATGAGATTGTACTATGTTGAGTATGGAATGGAAAACATGAATTGTATGGTTGGTTGGTTGGATATTGGCATGAGACTATTCTACTTTGATAAATTATGGCTGATTTGTGAGACATGATTTTGGGTATGGTCAGGATGTAATTGCACGAAGGTTTCATGGTGGTGCCTCATGGTTTAGGAGGTAATTCCATGAATCTCTAGGTGAGATCTCATGGTGGTGCCTCATTGGTTAGGACGTAATTCTATAATGATTTCGTGGTGGTGCCTCATGGTCAGGACGTAATTCCTTGACCCTTGTTAGTGGAAGCACATGGTGGTGCCTCATGATTAGTACGTAATTCCATGAAGGTTTGTGGTGGTGCCTCTTTATATAATTTAGTAAGGATTCAAGTAAGGATTGCATCCTGACACTCTAAAGAGTCAGTTAGTATCACGTAGAGCGTACAGACTCAAGTGGTGAGAGTAGCAGGAGGTCCTAGTCTTTGTTAGGATAATGACCTTAGATGTTTGAAGGCTAACCTTGTGAGTGGTATGGTGAAACTCATTGGCAATTGGCTCTGCAGAGCAATAGAGGCAACCACAAGTGCAAGTATCCAGTGAATCTGACTGATTATATGTATTCGGATAATTGTGTCTTGAGTTTTAGTGTTTTGCTTGTTGGTCATTATATGCTTGGGTGGATTTATGTATGCTTGACTTTTAAATAGTATGTTCAATTGCATGATAAAACTTTTTTACTTTAGCTTACCCTTTATGTTTGCTTGTGTGTTTGTGTGAGGTTTTCCCCTTTTGTGATGATCATCAATTTATTGATGTGAGCAAATGTGAGAACTCGTCATGATCATCAAGGTGATGGAGATTCCGCTGCGTAGCTTATCTTGGGTTGGATCCCCATGTTCCAAGTACTCTTTTAGGGTTGTGGCCCATGTAATTGCCTTGCTCCTTCAACATGCTTTTGGATACTATTAAATTTCTTTTCCGTCTTGTTAATGACATCGTGGTGTGTCTTGTTTTCTTTCCAAATATTATGGATAACTTTAAGAAGTGACATTTGCACTTCATGACAATACCTTTTTATTATTATGTGTGATGTTTCATTTAATTATATTATTATTTAAATGGACGTTACAAAATGACATATGATTATTACTTAATCATAAAATTATTTAATTTAATTAACTTGTCAGATTTTATGTTGTATTTAAATTTTATGTAATTTTATTATTAGATATATGAATACAAGTGATTCAAACTTTTAGAAAAATTCTTAATAATAATATTTCTTTTACAATAATGATGGAATATAGATAGATAGATAGGTAATTTGATAATTTATATTTTACTTAAAAATTAAATTATTTTATAAATAATTTTATTGAATAACTTATGATGTAAAATGTAAAAGACCTGATAAAAAAAACGACTGGGATTCGTTATTAGAGTTGGACCTATGAATTGAAGTTAAAAAACCGAAAAGAGCGTTAGAAAAATCAAATCTTGGAAACAAAAAAAAGAAGTAGATTTAGCAGGAACTCAGAAAAAGAAAAGAAGAAAAAATGGCGTTATTTCATATAGGATAACAACATTAGAAAACATTGAATTTAGTCATTTGTTACTTCGACTCAATTGAATCCCTCTTCTTTTGTTCAGTTCAAATGATGTAATTTTGTCCTTGTACAAATTAAAAAAATCAGATTTAAGTTTTAAATAAATATTAAACTAATATTTTTATTAAAATTTACATCTTTATTAAATAATTTTGAAATTTTTCTTAAACCAATTTTAAAATTTTTATAGAAATTACTAAATGTTATACTAGTAATTTTTTCAAAAATTTATGTACAATTATTTAAAATATAAATTTAAGTAGAAAAATAATATTAAAATATATGATGTAATAAAATATTAATATAAATAAATTTAAAATTTTAAAATAAAATTTAATGTAAAATACAAAATTTAAATAATATTGATAAAATACTTTTAACTAGAGTTAATTTAAAGACTTTGATTTACCTTCGCATTCATTTTTCACTTTTCTTCATAACATAATATCTTTTTTCATTGACTCTTCAAATCCTCTCACCTAAAACTCTAGACATATCATATTATTAAACATACCATATTATTAAAGGGAAATGATACTCTTAATTTAGTGTTTTTAGCACAATCTTCGCTTCATTGTGGAGACTAATTTAAAAGCAATATATAAACATAAGAGTAAATAACATTAGGGTCTTTCTTAGCCACACCTTAATAAAAGGTAAGCAAAATAAAACAAAGACTTATTTGAATTGCAGTAGATTTTTTTTTTTTGTGCAGTATGCACTAGAGGGATACCAAAGGTTTCAGTTTCTGGAGAAGTTCATGTGACAGGCAAAGGATGATAAGGAGAAGGGACCAGGTACAGATCATCTTTTCTTCTCATTGTGATTCCAAACACCTCACCCATGTTCAATTCTTCACCTGTCATTCCACTGGGAAATTTCCAATCAAAGTGATACAACAACATTGCAAGGCCAAGTTCAATAGTTCTGAAACCAAATGTGCTGCCTGGGCACATTCTTCTTCCAGCACCAAAAGGAATGAACTCAAAATTACGCCCTTTGTAGTCAATATTGCTATCAATGAATCTCTCGGGATAAAATCTCTCTGGTTCGGTCCAAGAGTTTGGATCTCTTCCAATTGCCCAAGCATTCACTATGACCTTGCTTTTGGCAGGTATGTGAAGACCATGTATCTCACATGCTTCACCACATTCTCTTGGAAGCAAAAGAGGAGTTGGAGGGTGTAATCTCAATGTCTCTTTCACAACTAGATTCAAATATTTCAGTTCATTCAGGTAATTTTCATCAACCCTACCTTTCATGTTGAATACCTCTCTTACCTCAGCTTGTGCTTTTTTCATTACTCTTGAATCCTTCATCATTTCAGCCATTGCCCAATCTATGGTTGTTGATGATGTCTCACCACCACCACCAAAAATATCCTTAAAAATAGTTTACCGACCAAAAGGGTTAGAAATAGATAAATAAATAGACTGCATGCTTATAGAGTAATTAGGAAAATAAGATATAGATGTATTTGAAAGAGGTTATGATCCATACCAGAATTATTGCCTTGATGTTGTCCCTGGTTAAAAAGAAATCCTGCTTGCTACCATCCTCGTACTGTATGAGAACATCCACAAGATCTGTTGCTTCCCTTTCGTGATCTTTGGTCTTAGACTTTGCCTCTTTATGCTCATTGACGATGTTTTCCATTATCTGATCAGCTTCTTGATGCACCCTCTCGAGCTTATGCCTCATGCCAGTGATATGTTGCAGCCAAACAGCAGAAGGAAAGAAATCTCCAATGTAAAAACCTGAAGCAACTTTGGTTATTTTTGTAATCACCGATATAAAGTTATCATGGTCTTTGCATTTCTTGCCAAAGGCAGCCCTTGAAACAATTGTATAAATTGTTGAAAGTACATTTTCAGTGAGGTTGATGGGGGATCCTTTATGCGCATCTATCCTTTTCACAAGATTCGTGAACTCCTCTTCTCTAATTGGCTGGTATGAGTTTACACGTTTTAGGCTTAAAAGCTCTAATGTGCAAATCTTTCTTAGCTGCCTCCAATAATTTCCATAAGGAGAAAAGGCAATGTTTGTACAGTTGTAACTGACTACATCAATAGCTAGGACTTTAGGCCTTGTGGCAAAGTTAATATCATGGGTTTTCATCAATTCCTTAGCACACTCGGCTGATGAAATGACAATGGTAGAAACCTCTCCAAGTTGAAGATGCATCAAGGGTCCATATTTCAAAGCCATGTCTCTTAATTTTCTATGGGGCAGAGAGGATAGCATATTGTGTATATTTCCTATGATAGGTAGCTTTCTAGGTCCATGAGGCATGTTACAAGGTGTTTCCTCATCTTTCTTGTTTTTTTTTTCCTATTTTTCTCACTATAAGGGTTAAGAAGATAAAGAAGAAAAGAGCTGAAGAGTAGAGGACTAGTTCAGCCATGGAAGAGAACTTGAACTCTAATGCTAGTATGATCCTTCTAGTGTATGTTTATATGTTGTAGGTTGGCCTAGTCACTAAAAGTTGGAAGAGAGGATATGAGATATGTTGTAGGTTCAACTCTCCCAACTAATATTTGGGATATATAAGATTGGTTTGGAGGGGTTTTTAAAGGAAGGATGAGGTTATGGGTTCACCTCCCACGCTAACAAAACTAACAAAAATTTGCAAATGAGAAAACACAGTGAATACCGATGAAATACTTAGCATTTAATACCAATAAAATAAATAAAGGTATCAATTTCAATTAATAGAAATTTAATAATTTCAATTAATAGAAATTTAATAATTTCAATTAATAGAATTTAATAATTTCAATTAATAAAAAATTAATAATTTTAATTAATTTTATACTTTTGAATTAATTTCAATTATATGAATTTAAAGAATAATTAAATTTGTAAATGTAACAAATTAAGAATCACAAAAAACAAATTTTTAACACATGACACCCTATCAGGGATGTCAAAAAAATCCGTACATGCGGGTATCTGCAGATAAAATCATAAAATCCGTAACTGGTAGGAAGTGAATACTATAGATTGTAGATGAATACCCGCAGATAACGAGTATGGATATTTTTTGTACCCACATGTTAGTACCCGTGGATACGAGTATCATATTGTCAGTACCCGTGGATACACGTACCCGCTATATTAATTTAAATTAAAAAATAAAATAAAAAAAAAATCATGATTAAAACATTAACACATTGAAATTGAATTGGTTATTTTTTATAAGTTGGTTTTAAAAAATCTCAATTTTTTTGTAAACTGTCATTCAACACGATTTAAATGGGTTATTTGGACTTTATTCGAGATTTAAAAATGTTATACATTGTATTTTTATTTGAATTTGTGGTTAAAATATAGTCTTAAATATTAAGTTTTTTCTTTTGTAAATACTCGTGGGTACCCGTGGACAGTATATATATATATATATATATATATATATATATATATTATATTTTTGGAAATTTATTAAAATTCTTAATTGTAAGTATTATATTTTAAGAATTGATCAAAATTAAATTGTGTATTTTTTATTTATTTTATAAAGCACAACATTTAATGTTAATAGATAATAAAGAATAAAAATATTTAGGTTTAATTTCTCTTTTAGTCCTTGTTTTTGTCAAAACAAATGAGACTAGGATTATATTAATTACATCAACAAAGCAAATCATCCATATTAAAAGTTTCAATTTTAATGAAAGATTCATTAATCCGTTTTAAGAGATTTATAGAAATTGATAAAAGACCAAATTACATTAGTTTTTTAAAAAATCTAGATAAAATTGAGACTAAAATAAATTGGAGGACCAACTTAACATTTTTAAACAAAATCATGAATCAAAAGAGTAATTAAATCAAATATTTATTAAGATAATTTTTATTTTCATTCTTATTGTGTTTTTTAATTTTTTCACAACTTGTAATCATCTCTCACTCTTATATGTTTTCTTTTTCTTTTCTTGAAGAAAAAAAGTTAGATACAAACTTTTTTTTTTGCTTTCATTTCTCATTTATGTTCTTCCTTCCTTGTCTCTTGTTTTACTTGATAATGAAAACATTATTTTTTATCTCATCAGCTTTTTGTTCACTTTTGTATGAATATAGAAAAAAAAATGTACCACATATTTTTTCATAACTGATTTTTAATTGTGACTTAATTATAATATATTTTTCTTTTAATGATTACGTGTCTCAATTGTTTATTAAATTATGATAAATTACTTTTTAATATTATTTACAAAAAAAAAAATATTGATAAAGAATAAAAGAATAAATTCATCGTTTAAAAGTGATAAAGAAAAACTATTAATGAAAACAATATAGATTCTACTTCTTCACATATTTTGAAGCATTATACTAATGATCAAATTGTTTAGTAGAGAAGTCATTCTTTGAAGCATTATACTAATAGTCAAATTTAATGATTTCAAAATTATATTATTTTGACCCTTCCAATATTTTTTGTCAAGATCCGCCACTGCCCGTGGATATTAAAAAAATATGCGGGTACCCGCTTGGGCGAATCTTCTTAGGGGCAGGGAAGGGCAGGGCCCCCCCAAAATTTTGAAATTTTTTTAATTATATATATAAATATATTTGAAAATTTTTAAATTGTAGGTAGTATATTTTAGGAATTGATGAAAATTAAATTGTGTATTTTTTTATTTTTTTTATAAAGTACAACATTTAATGTTAATAGATAATAAAATAGATAATAAAATATAATAAAGAATAAAAATATTTAGGTTTAATTTATCTTTTGGTCCCTATTTTTGTCCAAAAAGTGACACTAGGATTATGTTAATTACACTAGCAAAGAAAATCATCCATACTAAGAGTTTCAATTTTAATGAAAAATTCATTGATCCGTTTCAATAAATTTAAAGAAATTTATCATAAAAGACCAAATTGTATTCGTTTTTAGAAAATCGAGACCAGATTGAGACAAATAACAGAAGGACCAACTTAACATTTTTAAACGAAAACATGAATCAAAAGAGTAATTAAACCAAATATTTATTAAGATAATTTTTATTTTCCTTCTCATTGTCTTTTTAGTTTTTCATAAATTGTAATCATCTTTCACTCTCGTATTTTAAATATCACTTTTGTTTTTGAAGACACAAATTCATTATTTTTGCTCTCATTTCTCATTTATTCTATTCCTTTATTGTCTCTTGTCTCGATAATGGGAACATTACTTTTTTATCTCATGAGTTTTTTGTATATTCATTTTTTTATGAATGTAGAAGAAATATAAATAATGTATCATGTGTTTTTTCATAACCGATTTTTAATTGTGACTTGACTATAATATATTTTTCTTTTGATACTTATGTGTCTTAATTTTTTATTCGATTATGATAAATTATTTTTTAATATTATTTACAACGAAGGTATATTGATAAAAAAATAAAAGAATAAATTCATTTTTTAAAAAGTGATAAAAAAGAAACTATTGATGAAAACAAGATAGACCCTACTCCTTCTCATATTTTGAAACATTATACTAAAGATCAAATTATTAAGTTAGAGAAGCCATTTTTTGAAGTATTATACCAATGATCAAATTTAATAATCTTAAAATTATATTACTTTGGTTCCTCCAATACTTTTGGTCAAGATCCGCCACTGTGCCCGCATAATAGATACCCACTAGGGATGGCAACGGGTCGGGTATTCGCTTAAAAAATATCCGCAGATATTTTTAAAACCCGCGGGTACCCGTGGATATCTGATACCCGCAATTATTTAAAAAAAATGTATTTTATAAATTTTTTAATATAAAATTATAAAAATAAAATATAAATTAAATTAAATTATAATTATAATTATAATTATAATTATAATTAAATTTGACATAATAAAATATACTATTACTTCTAATTTTAATTAAATTTAACTTAATAAAATATAAATTAAATTTTAATTTTAATTTTTTGCGGGTAACGGGTACCCGCGGGTACGGATAATATGATACCCATACCCGACCCGTTTATAAGCGGGTATTAAAATAGCCGCTACCCGCGGGTAGTAACTATCCATCGCGGATTTTATCCGCAGATATCCGCAGGCACGGATATGTTTGTCATCCCTAATACCAAACGAATATAATACGAATACGAGACGGATATGTATCCAACGGGTAGAATCCAAGAAAACTACTATCCGTACTCTACCCATCACGTTGACATCTCTGCACCCTCTCATTAATTCACACAAAAAATAAAATTTTAAAAACTGCGTTCTCTCGATTAATCAAAAGAAGAAATCAACCTTACTATGTGAGAGTCTACAATTTTGACATGTGAAATCTACTTTTGTTAATTGCATAAATAAATATTTTAGACATTATTAATTATATTAATAATAACAAATTTAATTAATAATAAATAATTTAAGCAGAAACTTACTAATTTCAATTAATATTATGCTAGAAACAATAAATAATGCGACACATGTCATGGTTTATAATATAATAAATTGTAATAATAGTTTTCATTCAATTTTAATAAAAATAAATATAAATTATGATATAAAGATAATTAATAATAAAGAAAATAATTTTAGTAATTAATCTATAAATGTAACAAAATAAAAGCACAAAAAAGAATTTTTTTTTACGAGGGACACTCCCACATTAATTCACACATAAAATTAAAAAAATAAAATACCAACCTTATTATGTGGAAGTCTACATATTCGAGTAAAGATCTACTTTTCTTACTCAATTAGCCAAGATATTACATTACAATATTATAATACATTACAATATGTTACAAGAAATATTAATTGCGAACGTAAATATTTTGTATATTTTATACATTATTAATTTATATATTTTTAATTGCTAATTATAATAATAATAATTTCAATTAATAATTATTAATTTAAATAAAACCTTAATAATTTCAATTAATATTCTATTGGAAACAATAAACAATATGGCACACCATAGTTTACCGTGGCGGATCATGACGAACATTATTAGGGAGTTAAAATAATACATCCAAAATTTATACATCTAATTATTGTCACTAATAAAATAAAAATGAATACATAATTTAGTATAACGATAATTAACAAAGAAATCACACATATTTAAAAGATTGTAAAAGAAAATTCAGTGATAATCAACACTTAAAATCCAGTTATAAAAAGCACAAAATACAATATTTTTTCTTCTATGTTCATAAAATAAAAAATTAATATATAAGAGGCTCATTAAATAAATGATTAAACTAATATTTTACTATCAAGTGAGACAAGAGAGAATTATATTCTTATTTATTTTCTTGAGAATGGTAAAAGACAACTAAGAGATGAGAGTAAAAATAATAGATCTTTTTCTTCCCAGAAACAAAAGAAAATAGGTGAGAATAGGAGATAAGAACAATTTGTGAGAAACTCAAGACATAGAATGGAACCACAATTAAAATTCGGTTATAATAAAACACACAGTATAATACTTTTTCTTCTATGTTCATAAAATAAAAAATTAATATAAAACAAGCTCATTAAATAAATTATTAAACTAATATTTCACTATCAATTGAGACCAAAGAATTACCTTATTCTTTTCTCCCTTGAGAATGAACGATAATAGAGGAAAAATAGGAGGAAAAATAATATATCTTTTTCTCTTTAAAAATAAAAGAAAACTTGTGAGAATATGAGAAAAATTTGTGAGAAACGGAAGACATATAATCGAACCACAATTAAAATCCGGTATTTTTTTTATGTTCATAAAATAAAAAATTAATATAAAAGAGGCTCATTAAATAAATTATGAAATTAATATTTCACTAACAATTGAGACCAAATAACTACCTTCATTTTTTCTTCATTTTTTCTCCTACAAGAATGGAAGAGGACAGAGGAGAAATAAGAGCAAAAATAACAGATCTTTTTCTCTTCACAAAAAAAATAATAACAACTGAGAATGAGATATGAGAACAATTTATGAGAAACTCAAACCATAATAAATAAATAAAATAAAAAATATCTTGACAAATTTTTTACTCTTTATTTTTTATTATGTTTAATTTTATATTTTATAATTTATTAACATTAATTATTATGTTTATAAAAAAAATAAAATATTTTATTTAATCAACATTAATTTATAATATATTTTTTAATATCTATAATATAAAAAATTTTAAAATATTTATAATATAAAAAAGATTTTAAAATTTTGGGGACCATGACCCTACCTCTGAGTACTCCGCCACTGATGATTTATAATATAATACAATGTGACAATAGTTTTAATTTAATTTTAATAAAAATAAATATGAATTAAGATATAAAGATGTCATATATTTAATCTAAATTACTAATTTGATGTTATAGTTTTAAATTATTTGACTTGAAGAGATAAAACTATAACCGAGATGTATTTAGTAATAATATTTAATTAAATTATAAGAGCTTAAAGAATAATTAATCTATAACCGTAACAAAATAAAAGCACAATTTTTTTTTACACATGGTGTAAAGCCCACTTTTTATTATGCCCTTTTATTTTAAAGGTTGCCCCAAACTATTGGGCCTAAGGGCTGGCCCAAAAGGGAAACGAGACCCTAAGTTTGCCCTAACACACTCTTCTCTTTTCATTCCAGAAAAGACAACCACTTTGCTCTTCTATTCCACACACTACGCTCTGTTAGGGTTTGCCCCTCTGTCCCGTTCAACTCAGTTCAACTCAGTTTTTCCTACATGTAAGTCAGTACTCTAACCATGAACCATTTCTAAGTTATTTTCGTGGGTTATGTTGGAGCTCGTTGTAGTAAAATCAATCCACTTTCTGTGCTACTATCTACAGTCCTTCAATCTGCTCTTGGAGCTGCTGTTGGTGAGCTTAGGTGTCGTAGTAGTTTGCTAGCTCATTCCAGGTAAGGGAAGGGAGAAACCTTTCTATTTGATGTGATTGTTGTTTGCTTTGCCTTGGTTTCATGATTTTTGAACTTGTATGCTACTATGGATGCATGAGATGGTTGATATTATTGTTTGAGTATGAAAATATAACTGTTGTAGGATGAACAGTGGCGAGACCTGACGTTCTCGCCCAAGCGAACCAGTCTCGCCTAGGCGAGACTTGTAGAAACAGGTTTGAGCTCTCGCTCAGGCGCAGGGCTTTCGTTTGAGCGAGACACCATCTCGGTCAGGCGAGAGAGGCTCGCCTAAGCGAGGATGCATGGGGGCTTGAGGCACGTTGCTGCATGTGTAGCTCAGACGAGGGACCTCGCTTTTGGGCGAGAGGTGTTTTCGCCCAGGCGAGTAGCGACTCACTTAAGCGAGAACTCGCGAGTCTCGTAGGGTTCCCTGTTGACAGTCTCGCCTAAGCGAGAACCTGTGGCTTGGGCGAGACTAACACGAGACTTCACTATATAACTGTTCCTTTCTTGTTTTTGGGCTGCAATTGTATGTATGGCTTGGTATGCTCTATCCTAAGTATGAACTGTATGGATATGCTTATGAGACTGCTTGTATGCGCTAAAATGTTGAGTCAACATGAGTTTGGCATAATCTGAGTATGAGGTGGTTAGTAATTAAAGTGGCATGGCATTGGAATGGGCGAAAATTCTATATTTGTGGATTGGGAAGAATGAGTTGGCATGAATTTCACGTGTGATATGAATGAGGATTTGGTTATAGGGATTGGCATGAAATCATATGCATGATGAATATTCCTTTATTGTTTGATTACGGTTGGTCTATGGTCAGTGCGTAATTCCTTGGAATCTCTAGGTGAGATTTCAGGGTCGTGCTTCAGTGGTCGGGACGTAATTCCATGACCCCTGTTAGTGGGTGTTCATGGTGGTGCCCCATCTATATAATTTGGTAAGGATTCAAGGTAAGGTTGCATCTTGACACTCTAAGGAGTCAGTTAGTCTCACTTAGAGCGGACTGACTCTTGTGGTGAGAGTAGTAGGAGGCCTGAAACTCTTTAAGGGCTAACCTTGTGTGGGGGGATTGAAACATTGTAACACTTGTAACACATCGTTCGGGGGTGAGTAGGGTAATCCACCACAAGTGCAAGCATCCACTGAATCCGACTAGATTATATGTAATCCGGATGAGTCGAGTCAGAGTCTTAGTGTATTGCTTTGGAAGTCATAATATGCTTGGATGATGTATGTATATTTGACTGTGGAGGTATGTCTGATTGTATGAGAAACTACTTTTGACTCTAGCTTACCCTTTCTTGTTTGATTGCTTTGTATGTTGTTCTTCTACTTTTGCGATGATCATCAATTTATTGATGGGAGCAAATGCGAGAGGTACTCGAGGTCAGGGAAGAGATGATTTCGTCTCATAGTCTACCCGAGCTGGACTTCATGTTTTATTTGGGCTTTTCTTTAGGGCTATGGCCCATGTACTAGTTTGACCTTTAACTTCCCATCTAATTCTATTAAACTTTATGTTTGGGTTCTTTTTGGCATCGTGGTGTGCCTTGGGTTTTTATAAGGAGTGGTGTTTAACTCCAGGACTGCGCTTCTATATTATACTGTGTGACGCTTCCTTTAATTACGTTTATTGATTAAATGGGGTGTTACATGATTGTGTAGTTATTATCTTTTGATATTTTATGATATAATTAAATAAAATAATTATTTGAAAATATTAAATAAAATATCTAAAGATATATGTTTCCTAAATTATATTTTATCATAAATATTTATGAATTATCAAAGCCCTTTTTTCTGGAAAAATTATGAGAAAATCGCAAGGCCAATTTTTGTTGCTTATTCCCTCTCCTTGGTTTCTTCACTTTTATAAGCTTTTCTTGCCTTCTTTATGCAATGCTTGGCTTGGATTTTTGTGATTTTGATAATTTTTTATTCTCGGGTTTATCTTTTTGGTGTCATGAAGCTTTAATCAATTTATCTCCACACCTTGATGAGCTTAATTTAGCTGCAACTTCACTAACACACCTTAAAATGTCCATGATTGCATCAACATATCTATTAGTAGATATATCAATGTGATGTGATTCCGGTGTTGGTTGATCTAATATTTGAATTGTGTACTCGTTCACATCAGTGCTAAATTGTTTCATCTTTCGATTTATGCTCCCTCACATTATATTTCATCCTTCTACTCAACTATCGTCTTCATAAGCTTTTCTAAAGTGGCCTACCTAGCTTTGTCATTCATTAATTGGCTTAAATCAACAAACATATGTTCTACTCTAATAGCCAAATTTAGAAAGCATCTCTTCTATGTTATGATGAAATATTCTAAATTTTGAAGTTTCAGGAAATCTCGGATAACATTGGAGGGTGGAGTTAACAGATATAGGTAATTCTACAAAGTTGTTGTTACTTGCATCCTCCATCATGTCATATAATACTTGATCATTTTCATACCATTCTTCCTCAATATTTTTTCATCATTGATCAGCTCACAGCCTTTCATCTTTGACCTTTAGTTTCTTTCTCAATCCATCCATTAATAACACAACTTCCCATTGCTTGCTACAACTTGTTGTTGTAGTTCAGGTTGCTATTGTTGAGAACCAAATGGAACATATGATGGCTGGGGTGGATACTCAGAATATGGTTGTTGCTCATGGTATGGTGGTTGTTCATATTCAAAAAAGGATGATCTAGGATATAGATAATTTAATTGACGTATAGTTAACCCACTTATATCAAGTGTACAAGTAGATGTAACAATTTGTTGCTGATAACCATATGGATCATGTGGTTACTATGGATAGTAATCATAGTTCATTTGAAAATCACATTGTTGATTTCCATATGAAAAATGATTTTGCATTTTTGAAAAAAGGTTTTTTGAATGAAATAAGTTGAAAGCTTGTTGAGTAGACTTCCAAGAAAGAGATGTGTGTCTCAATGGACAACTTGAGTACCTTATCTTTCCTTAGCTAAAGATTTGTCAAACTAGTTTCACAAATTTCCCAATAAAATTCCTCAAACAAAAATTATGCTTGAAAAAATTGAAAATGACTAAAGAAAATAAAAAAAATGTTAGAGAAAAAAAAGAAAAAGAAAATGTAGTGATAAATAAAAATAAAATCAAAACAATAAAAAAAATAAGAACTAAAATGATAAAAATTCTAATCGTGCTCCTCGGCAACGACGCCAAATTTGATAACATTGCCATTGACACGATCAAATTAATAGTACTTATCTATAATAACTTCAATATTATTTAGAAAGTAGTTAACAAAATAGACAGGGTAAGTAACCCAAAGTCGTCTCCCAACGAACAAGGAATTCATTTCTAACAATTTAGTTCTTATAAAAACTATACAAAAGGGGTTAGTCAAATAAGATAGTATGTGAAAGAGGGAAATAAAATTGGAAAAGGAAAGGATAAAAACAATAGAAAGAAAATAGATTGATTTTGCTGCTTTTTCAAAATAGATTCATCATTGGTTATCTAAAGATTATTGCTCAATTAATTATTGTTGTAGATTTGCAAATTAATCAATGTAAACTCTCAATTAATTTTTTGGTGTTCTCACTATTAACCAAAGTACATTCTCAATTAAAAGAAAGAACTTTGTAGATTAGTCATAATAAATTTAACCAAAGTACATTTTCAATTAAACATTACTATGCTTAACCATGTTTATATTGTTTTATCTCTAAAATCAAGCAAAAATCTAATTAACTAAAGTATATTCTTGATTAATTCTAGTTAATGTTTTGACCTCTAAACAAAGTGCATTCTCAATCATTAGCAAAAACCCATTCAATCACATGGAAGTTTCTAAATTTAATCAAAGTACATTCTCAATTAATTAAAAACCCTTGAACTCATGTGATCAACACGCATGTAGATTAAAACATCTCACTAATTAGCTATGATGTAAAAACAATTAATTTTCATGTGATTCAAAGATAAAAGACATAGATGAATTAAAACCTTAATAATAATCAAAAGAACAAACAAATTTATTCATTCTAACCTCAAAATCCAATTAAGAAATTGTATAGGAACCAACCCTTGAAGCTTAACACTCCATAAAATCAAAATAAATAAAAAAGGAGAAGAAAGTGTGAAGAGAGAGAAGGAAATTATGCCCTTTTTCTTCTTCCCTTGGGTATCTTTATATAGGACTTGGACTAGGCTTTTCTGTTGCTAAAATTTCTCACATATCTTTTAAAATAAAGATAAATATAAATATTATTTATCTTTATAGTGATTATGAATATCTAAAAATATTTGGAAAGATAAAACTATTTGACAAATATAGTTGGTGGATAATTTTTTATATAATTAAATAATTTAATTAGTTAAATATATCTCATAACTATCACCAAATAATATTTGCATTAATGTTCCAAATCAACCATATGAAATCTCCTCCAATTATTTTTTAAATAATCCAATATTATTAAGAAGGTCTTGTCATATTTAAGAAGATTTGGTAGTTATTATCTTTTGATATTTTATGATATAGTTAAATAAGATAACTATTTGAAAAATATCTAAAGAAATATTTTCTCCAAATTATCTTTTATCACAAATATTTATGAATTATCAAAGCCCTCTTTCTGGAAAAAGATAGAGAAAATCGCAAGGTCCAATTTTTGTTGCATGTTCCCTCTTCTTGATTTGGCCAAACTTCTTGACTTTGTCAAGTTTTTCTTGCCTTCTTAATCCAATGCTTTAATTATATTATTGTGATTTTAATAATTATTATCTATTCTTGAATTTATCTTTAAGGTGTCATGAAGCATTAATGAATTTATTTTCACACCTCTATAAGTTCAACTTAGTTGCAACTGCACTAACACACCTTAAAAAAATCCAAAAAACATGTATGCAACTAAAAAGCAATTTTTAACATGGTTTTATATCTCATGTTCAATAAACCCAATTATAAGAAATCTCAATTAAATCAATCTTTTAAGAACAAATTTAAATTAAAAATTTAGAATTAAACATGAAATGAGGACATAAATATGAACTCATCAATTAATTACTACCTCTTTACAGTTTCAAGTACCTTACACTATCCTCTATAAGTGTTCTCTTGATTATGGTTTTCTAAAGGTATTTGGGTGTGCTTGTTTTCCTTATCTACGTTTCTATCACTCCCATAAACTAGACTTTTGTTTTGAGGAATGTGTCTTCCTTGGGTACTCTACTTCTCACAAGGGTTATCTTTGTTTGTCCAAGTCAAGGCATATTTACATCTTTAAAGATGTTTTTTTCAATGAATCTCATTTTCCCTATCCTTCTTTTTTTCCACCAACTATTGTATCTTTCTCTTCTTCTACATATATTCATCTTAATCCTAATTTGTCTCCTCCTTCCAATCCTTCTCATTATTCTTCTTCCATTCCCTTTCCTCTACTCCATCTTCTTCCACAAACAGTTCCTCTTCTCTTATGGTGTAGGATTATCTTGCTCCTTTTATTTTAATATTCATGAATATGGTGGTGATTGATAAAGAAAATCAAGTGAAATCTGTAAGACCCAAGAAATTTAATTAATTAAATAATTAATTAATTAATAAATGAGGGTAGTGGCAACCTTTATGAGATTTAAGGGTAATTTGTATGATGTCGAAAAGTATTATCTCAAGTAGTTGAGAGTAATTGGTTATATTGAAAGGACTTGGGTTCGAGTCATATGTATGCCTATTGTGTGTGGTTTTATTGTTTATTATTTTAATAATAACATATGCTTGGTCATACCCTTTTCTATGCATTTCTAGGTTTCTGCCAGAAATCTCCTAGCGGCATAAACTGCCCTCAACCTGTGTAACCTAAATTCTAGGCTTTTGTATGATCCATCTGGCGGCGATGAACACCCGCTAGGTGACGAGAGCAATATTGGATCAGTTTTGGTGTTTTAGGGATTTTTGGGTTGATTCTGACCGGGGAAAAAGGGAGTTGTATACGTTGATTGATTATTGGATACCAGTAACTGTCGAATTACATTGTAATTGGAAGTTAATTGATGGAAGGTGTATATTCATTGTTTTGGGTTTGAGAAATTTGGGGGTTGTGATGTTATGAGAATAATTGATGGTTGAATTGCATTGGAAAAAGTTATGGTGTGAGGTTTATGTTGTCTAATTGTGTATCTACAAGTGGGATCAATTGAGGCGTGGGGAATTAGACAGAGAAAGGAAAGGGGCGTTGAGTTAGGGAGCCTACACTAGTGAGAGTTGTTGGAAATTTCCAAAATTCTATGCACTGCCTAGCGGATGATCGTGTAATGCGTTACACAGGAGCATATGATATTGCAGGTGGTACTGGTGAGGCATAGAGCTAGAGCGTGGGCTATCATGGGGATTTTTCTACAGAGTTTTATTACTGCTTTATGAATTTTAAGGAATTTGTAATCATTTATGTTACCATACCTTAACTATGTATTTAATTTTATACTTTGGCAAATTTTTGAATAATTGACAATGTAATAAGTTTTTAATTTTCCCGCGTTTTTGGGAAATATGCTATAATAAATGAGGTTTATTTATCATTGTTATTTTATTTTATTAAAATTCGTAATATCTGACCGGGATGTTACATTTGGTATCAAAGCCTTGTTTTCAAAATACTTTTGGGGTCTATGGGGAGTGAGCTTATCGTGTTTCACTTGCGAGAAAATTTTTCGCTATTTTGATTGTTAAAAATTGTTTGTGTAGTCATAACTTAAGTTGTGTAATGTTAACAGCTAAAATGTGGCATGCTCAGGCTATCGCAAACACGAGGCATACAAATAACGTTGTAGCTGATAAGATTGCGAATGCAATCCATCGGATAGTTGATGCCATGCAACTAGTAGTAGCTCAACCTCGAGCCATGATTCCACCTGCTCGTCTAGTGAAAATGGAAGATTTTAGGAGGCACAAGCCAACTAAATTCACTAGCAAAGCCACTCTGGACGAGGCGAATGCTTAGCTTAGGGAATGTGAGAAGATATGTAGGGTGATCAACTACACATATGCGTAAAAGCTCTCATTCGTCACATTCCTTGTTGTGGCTGATGTTGAGTATTAATGGGTGGGGATGCAACAACTGATGCAGACCCGAGCAGAGTAGGTGACTTGGCCTAATTTCAATATGAGGTTCCTGGAAAAATACTTCTTGGATAGCGCAAAACATGAGAGAGAAGCTAAATTTCTCACCTTCCAGTTGGGGAACCTGACTGTGCAAGCATACACAAACATGTTTAAGTATCTAGTGAGATTCTACTCGCTAGCTGTCACAGAAGAGTGGAAGTGCAGAAAATATCAGGGCGGCCTAAAACATGAGTTGCGCAGATTCTTGGTGCCACTTAGGATCCAAGAGTTTCCTGTTTTGGTTAAGTAGGCCAAAGCAGCTGAGCAGTTGGAGATGGGGACCAGCAGAGTCGCATGACCGTAGAAGGCCACTACAAACTCCAGATAGCAAAAGAAACCATATAGCAGACCACAATCTTCAGCTAGGAAGCTGCAGTGCTATAATTATGGTGGAGAGCATCTCAGGAGGGATTGTCCAAAACCCTCTAGCAGCTCTAGAGGAGGCACTAACACTGACAAGTGCTACGTTTGTGAGCAAACAAGACACTTTTCACGATAATGTCCCAACAAAAAACTGACTAGTGGAGCTCCGACAAAGAAAGCACTAGGAGAGCAACCTAGAGCAGTAGGACGGGTGTATGCTTTGACCAACACTGAGGCGACTCAGTCAGGTAATTTGGTGTAGAACACCTGCTTGCTTTTTGATGACAGTGTTGTGGCATTGTATGATTCAGGAGCTACCCATTCATTCGTATCTAATGATTGTGTGAGGAAGCTCGAACTTGTAACACGAGATCTAGGGTGCGAGCTGATAGTTGCGACACTAGCATTTGGTCAAGTATCCACCAACTTAGTTTGTGTAGGATGCCCTATGGAAGTGGCAGGTTGCAGGTTCAAAGTGAATCTCATCCGCTTGCCTATAGAGAGTTTTGACGTAATTATAGGAATAGACTGGCTGTCGAGCAACCATATTGTTATTGATTGTGGATGATGTAGAGTGGTGTTTCCAGAGACAGAAGGGCTTGAGCTAATCTCAACTCAAAGGGCATTGAAGGAGATATAAGATGGAGCTATTTGTTTTATGATAATGGCTCAAGGAAAAAAGAAGAGCACGATTGAGCAAATTAGAAGCATTCTAGTAGTAGACGAGTATGCTAACGTCTTCCTAGATGAAGTGTCAGAATTACCTCCAAGTAGGGATGCGGTTTTCACCATTGATATAATCCTTGGAGCTGGTCCAGTACCGGTTGCACCGTAAAGAATGGCACCGGTAGAATTAGTTGAACTGAAGAAGTAGATTGAGGATCTGCTAGAGAAGAAATTCATTAGCCAAGTGCGTCACCATGGGGAGCACCTGTGTTACTGGTGAAGAAGAAGAATGGTAGTTCCAGACTATGTGTAGATTACCGTCAGCTGAACAAGTTGACCATCAAGAATAAGTACCTGCTACCTTGAATTGATGATTTGTTGGATCAATTGAGAGGAGCAGCGATGTTCTCTAAGATTGACTTGAGGTCTGGATATCATTAGATCTTGGTCAAATGTGAGGGCGTATAGAAGACAACTTTCAGGTCACGTTATGGACACTACGAGTATGTGGAGATGCCATTTGGAGTGGCGAATGCTACTACAATCTTCATATACTACATGAACATGATCTTTAGACCTTACCTGGACAAGTTCGTCATGGTGTTCATCGACGACATCCTCACTTACTCCAGAAATAGGGAAGAACATGCAGAACACTTGAGGGTGGTGTTGGCATTCCTTAGAGAGCATCAGTTGTATGGGAAGCTTTCAAAGTGTGAATTCTGGCTAGAGGAGGTACAATTCCTAGAACATGTGATATCAGCCCAAAGAATAGTAGTGGACCAGGCTAAGATTGAGACAATGGTGAAATGGGAGAGGCCACAAACGGTTACTGAGGTATGAAGCTTCTTGGGTTTAGCAGGATATTACAGGAGGTTTGTGAAGGGTTTCTCCAAGATGGTGAGTCCCTTGACATAACTCAGCAGAAAGGACCAACCTTTCTCTTGGACAGACGAGTGTGAAACTTATTTCGAGCATATGAAGAGAAGGTTGACCACCGCACCAGTGTTGGCTATTCCAAACACGACCAAGACCTTTGAAGTATACTGTGATGCCTCGTATCCAGGTTTGGGTTGTGTATTGATGTAGGAGAAATGACCAGTAACTTATGTATCTCGATAACTAAAGGTGCATGAGAAGAATTATCTGACACATGACCTAAAGTTAGATGTAGTGGTATTTGCCCTCAAGACTTAGAGGCATTACTATTATGGTTCCTAGTTCCAAGTGTTCAACGATCACAAGAGCTTAAAATACTTATTTGATCAAAAGGAGTTGAACATGAGATAACGGAGATGGATGGAATACCTAAAAGACTACGACTTTGAGCTTTAATACCATCCTAGTAAAGTTAATGTCCTTGTAGACGCTTTGAGTAGAAAGATGGTTCACATGTCGGCCATGATGATGAAGGAACTGGAACTGATTAAGAAGTTGTAGGACATGAACCTGGAAGTACAAGTGAGTTCAGATCATATCAGATGTGGCATGCTGAGAGTCACTAATGAGTTCCTGGAGGAGATCCTAGTGGAATAGGTTAAGGATCAGGACTTGCAGTAGATAGTCTGGTGGTTGGGCACCGACAAAGGGAAGGATTACATATGGGCAAGGATGGTATCCTACGGTTCAGGAACATAGTGTGTGTTCCATGGGGACCACGACTGAGGAAGAGGATTCTAGAAGAAGGTCATAAGATGATGAATGATCGTCTCGAATTTGGGGTTGAATTTCGTCTTGAACAAAAATGGGTATGAACCCTAGACGAAAAGGGAAAAAATGGAGGACGTCGATTGAGGGTTTTGCAGAACGAGAGGAAATCACGCCACTTGAAGGAGGTTCCAAGATAAGTGAGGAAGATTCACCACTTTGAATCGGGAATTCAAAGATAAGGATTGGTGGTTCGAAGGAGAACCTCGAGACTTGAGAGAAAACTCATTGTTTCATAAAACTCAAATCTAAATACAAAATGTTTCACAAGGGTTTATATACTATGGGCCAAAACAACAAAAAGGTCAACATAACTAAAAGGTCTGATAAAGCCCAAACAAAAACATTACAAAAATTACAAAAAATATTTCCTATTCTATGATCCGAAGCTAATCTGAGATCTTTTTTGAAGGTCTTAGGCATGATTCCATCAACTGTTCCGAAATTCCTGTGACGACCCTAACCATGCCTCCATCATTGCCTCCGGGTTGGAGAAAATTCGACCTCGAACTTTAGCACTTTATTACCAATAAACAAACACACAAACATAAGTGTTGAAAGCACACAAAACCTGAATAGTCTAAAGACAGAATAAAATGTTATCTAAAATGAGATTCAAATCTTGGGAAAGGCCAATCTCTTATTATCAATGTGCTTGGAGATATTCCTCCAAGGTCAAAGACCAACCTGCAAAACACCTCAAATAGTTTCAACACATTTGTTTTTTGAACATTGAAACAAAAAAGAAGAATACTCATATAAGTCACAAAAGAAAAGGAGAGTCTCTACTTAGGTTCATTGCATGATAAACAAACAAGACCAATATCAGAAATATTTTCATGTGTTTCCAATCTTTCTTCTTCTTTCTCTATCAGTTTTCCTTCACCCCATTACTTATGCCATTGCTCCTTAATGTACAAGTCTTCCTTAGGCATTAAGACAAAAATAGATGGGTTAGTAAGTGTTCCCAATGAAAATGCAAAACCATGATGTGAATGGTAACAACAATTTAACGCATTATTATCCCCTTTTAAGGATTGCATCTAAACCATGCAAGTCAAGGGTTTGAAAAGAGACTCCTTCTAACGTTTCTCTCTTTGTTCTTCTTCTTCCTTTTCTCGCCGCTCTTTCTTTTCTTGCTCTTTTAGCTCTTCCTCTGTTATTTCTTTAAGCTCTTTCTTCTTTTGTTCTCTTTCTTTCATCTCTAGCTCTTTTCTTTCTCTGAGCTCTTGCTCTATTCTCTCTTTTAGCTCTCTCGCTTGTCTTGCTTTTTCCCACATTTCCTTTAGTGCTTTTTCTGCATTTTCTCTCTCTTTTCTTGATTTTTCCCACATTTCCTTTAATGTTATTTTCGCATTCTCTCTCTCCCATTGTGCTTGTTGATCTCGATTCACGTCGAGCTTTTACCTAACACTCCTCTTCACCTCTTTCAAGTATACAATGTAATCCCAGAGTTCTTGAAGAGTCATGTACTTTGCGTTCCAATTAGGACATTGATAATTTTCGTGTCCATATCCTTCGCACTTGGTGCACCTAATAACACTTGTTTTGTCGCTTAGCAATGATCTTCTATCATGTTTATACTCCCTTCTAAGTTTCTCAAGTTTGTTATTCAGAATGATAATTCTAGACACAATGATGTTGATATCCTCTATCAAGATCGAACGTGTATGGAACATTGTGGAGTGCTCACAAGTGCTAATTCTTGCAATGAAAGAGAGGAAACAAGAACTAACACAAAATACAATAAGTTGTTAGCATAAGTAATAAGGATAAAATTATGAAATGGGCTTCACCACTCCTTACGTGTTTACACTCAACCCCACTTGTGTTTCACTTTCAAAGTGTACTCACTCGCTCTCAAGTTCCTGTTCAGTTCTTCAAAGAACCTCCAATCAACCCATCAAGAATTCAGCATCAAAGTGAAAGATGTAACAAATCTAAGCTCAACTCAAGAGATCAAGGAAAGGCAAAATTTACAACAAAACCAAGGAAATTTGAAGACAAACTAAAAAGCACCAAAGTCCTAAAAGGGTGAAACCAGAGGGAGTAAATATGTGACAAAACTAAAACTATGACAACAAGAAAAACACTTTAAATGACAAGAGTAATCTAAACAGTGTATTTAGAATTACTACTGGAAATGTGAAACAAAATACTCAAGCTAAACTGTGATGATTAATTCAAGCTCCCACAAGCAATACTTCCAACAATTTAACACAAGGTACATTGTCCCATAACACAAGAATCCAAGGAAAATCAAACTCAAAGAGAAAAGTGATAAACAATGGACTCAAGCAAAGCTAGAAATTCAAGAAAAGAGACTTATACTAACAAGAATATTGACCTAGAAATAAACACAATATGCACCATGTATATCAATCATAACAGTGTCCAAACAGCTAAAAACAAATCACCTCAAAATTATGTCTAAATAGTGGCTAAACATGAATAAAGCAACACTAATAGGCTACTGTTCCAAACCTCAAATATGTACCAAGACTAGGGGCAAGACTACAGCAACGTGTCAATCATCTACCATAAATGCACTAGCTAAAAAGAGTGGACTACATAACACAAACTTCCGGAAAGCACCAAAACTCTTAGATGCTGCCACAAAACGAATAAGAGGTGGGTTGCAACAACGTGTCCACAAACAATATTGCATTTGCTTCACGTGGCAGAGAAAATGGTTGTTGTCATACACCAAATGGCACCGAAAGAGATGAAAGCCTACAATTGTTTCGGCTGCTGCACCAATTTTCTTCACTAAAAAGGGTAATGTTGTTGTCCAAGAATTCAGAAAGGGGCTGCACCACTTTTAAATGTATTGGGTGGTCCACTATTGAATAAACAAGTTTGCTTCAACCAAATTATGCACCTCAAAACTACCAACAACTTGAATTCCTAGCTTTGTTTGATTGCTAACATGAAAGAATTAAATGTGGCTGACAATTCTCCATCACGTTGCACACTAATTTCCACCGCTTGGCATGAATGAGTGCTGCCACCAATTCAAATCTTGCAGCTAGATATTAACTGCACCAAATGGATTAAACAAAAAAAGGTTGCCACTAAACAAGCACCAAGCACATGGACTACAATGTGCTAAAACTCAATTTGTTCTACACCAATGAGAAACAAATTCCTTCTTAAAGTGTTTCTACTGCCAAAAATGCATTAATTCACATCACTGAATGCACATTGAATCACAAAGGCACTAGCCAAGTTGAGCGTGGTGCACTAAATTACTTCTGGCACTCCAATTCTACATTGTTGCCACGTTCAAAACCAAATTCTGCACCACAAAACTACCACATCCTGCTTTGATCACATCAAATAGATTTAAGAAAATAGATGTTGCATCCAATTGCAAAACAAATTGTTGCCTAATGTGTTTTTGTTGTAGAATGGGTTTTCCAAATCACTAGGTACTATCAACTTCAAGTTCAGAGGTGAATTCTAGCTTGGCACACTGCTTGAGTGTTTTAATTGGACCAACTACCAAAGGAAACTAGAAATGGTTGGGCATCGCTGTAGGCAAAATTGGTTGTTGTCATTTGCCAAAAATTCTCAAAACATACTGCATCGCATCTTGCCAAAATGCATCGCCTGCTTTCTTTGAATGGACCAACCTCTAGACACCATTAATCACTTCGAAACCTGCTATCAAAATCTTCCCACTACTACCTATTCCACCGCAAACTACTCCACTGAAAGGCAAAATTTAGCTTGGCACCAATGCACCAAAATTGGAATGGTTGCCATGTTGAGACAAAATTGCTTTGCACTTGAGCCAATTTTCTGCACCATTTGAAACAACAATGTGTTTTTGTACCGAATCAAGCATTCATCAAGGTCCATGCTTCACTATAGCCATCACCAACTCAACAAGAATCCACACCAAGCTTTCAAGTGCCACATAGATAATTTCACAAACACTTGGTACGTGTGAATTAGATGTATAAAATAACCAAGCCCAACTCAAACAACAATGAGGGAAATCTATTAACACGCCAAGCTCACGTATTCAGTGGAGTAACCTAGAACAACCTAACATCATAAATTCAAAAAGAAAAATATATTATGCAAAGTATATGTAAAGCCACCAGCGAAGAAGATTCTGGTTTAAAAAGTCAAAAACACGTGAATCTTGATGACACATTCGAAATTAGGTGCAAGGACTTACAAGACGAAGAACTATGAACATAAAGCCAACAAAGACGCACCATAAATTGCATCTGAAGGAAAACACAAAAGAAAAACTTCCGAAGGAAAAACACAAATCCGAAAGGAAAAAAAAATCTGAAACGAACCCGAAAGAAGAGAAACCAACCCGAGCTCTGATTACCATATATGAAGAATCATCTCGGATTTGGAGTTGAATTTCGTCTTGAATGAAAATGGGTATGAACCCTAGATGAAAAGGGGGAAAATGAAGGACGTCGATTGGGGGGTTTTGTGGAACGAGAGGAAATCAAGCCACTTGGAGGATGTTCCAAGATAAGTGAAGAAGATCAACCACTTTGAATCGGGAATTCAAAGATAAGGATTGTTGGTTCAAAGGAAAACCTCAAGACTTGAGAGAAACCTTACTTTTTCATAAAACTCAAATCTAAATACAAAATGTTTCACAAGGGATTATATACTATAGGCCAAAATACCAAAAAGCCCAACACAACTAAAAGGTTCGATAAGGCCCAAACAAAAATATTACAAAAATTACAAAAAGATTTCCTATTCTATGATCTGAAGCTAATCTGAGATCTTTTTTGAAGGTACTAAGCATAACTTCATCAACTACTCTGAAATGCTTATGATGGCCCTAATCATGTCTCCATCATAAGAGTCGTCTTAGCATATATCTTGGTATGACTGAGATGTATAAGGATCTGAAGGAATCTTTCTAGTGGACAGGTATGAAAAAAGATGTGGCAGATTTTATGACATCTTGTCTGGTATGCCAAAAAGCGAAGATTGAACACCAGAGACCGGGTGGTACGTTAGAACCTCTTGATATTCCTCAACGGAAATGGGGCAACATTTTCATGGACTTTGTGACACATTTTCCAAGGTCTGTGAGAGGTCATGACTCAATCTGGGTAATTGTAGGCAGATTGACGAAATGCACACTTCCTACCGATCAATCAGAAGATGTCCATGGATAAACTAGCAGAGTTATATGTTATGGAGGTGGTTAGATTGCATGGGGTACCAGCGAGTATTGTTTCAGACCGTGATCCGAGATTCACATCGAGGTTCTAGCAATCGTTGCAAGCAACGTTAGGCACTCAGTTGAGAATGGCACCATTGGTAGAATTCACGTACAACAACAGCTATTACTCCATCATCGGGATGGCACCGTACGAGGCTTTGTATGGTAGGAGATACAAGACACCGTTATGTTGGCAACAGGATGTAGAGTCAATAGTACTCGACCTTTTTTGCAACAGACCACTAAGAAAGTGAAGGTAATACATGATCGGATACGAGCAACTCAAAGCAGGCATAAGTCTTATGCAAAGAAGAGGAGGAGGCCGCTTGAGTTTGAAGCTGGAGATCATGTATTCCTCCGAGTTACACCGACAATCGATATTGTGAGAACTCTCAAGTTGAGAAAACAGACTCCTAGATTCTTTAGGTCGTATCATATCACTTGGAGGATAGGTTCAACGACGTACGAGATTGCTTTGCCATCTCACATGGTAAACCTACACAATGTCTTCCATGTATCATAACTAAGGAAACACATTGCAGACCCTACACATGTACTAGAGGAGGACGATGTCCAAGTGCGTGAGGATCTGCTAGTTGGAGTTGGACTAGTGAGAATCTTGGATTCTCAAGTCAAGTAACTTAAAGGGAAGGAGATCCAGACTATAAAGGTTCTTTGAGATGAGGCAACCGAAGAGATGACGTGGGAGATGGAAGACCTCATGAGACAGTCTTATCCGCACTTATTTCCAGGTAAGTCCGATTTTCGAGGATGAAAATTTTATAAGGTAGGGGGAATGTAAGACCTGAGAAATTTAATTAATTAATTAATAAATGCGAGTAGTAGGAGTCTTTATGACATTTAATGCGGACTTATATGATGTGGGAAAGTATTAGCTCAAGTGGTTGAGAGTACTTGGTTATATTGAAAGGATGCAAGTTCGAGTCCTATGTATGCTAATTGTGTGTGGTTTTATTGTTTATTATTTTAATAATAATATGCTTAGTCATGATGAGTGATAATATAATCCTAAAATTATAGAAATTATCACAAAACATGTATTGGTTGAATTGGTTGTGTACTTACTTTGGTAATATAATGGTTATGTGTTTGAATCTTCGCTTACGCAAAATAACTTTCTTTTTGCTAAATTTCTATTTGGCAACCAAGAGGGCTAAAAAACAACCCATAATGGACTTTGAATGTCAATTAACATCATGATTAAATGAAATTCATTTTGGAACATTAATCTACCATTGAGACACAATTAAAAGACCAATTGAGGGCGAGAAAGAGGGTTTCTGAGTTTGTCATTGTTGAGCAAGGTGAGGAGAGGAATTAGAGAGCTATCATTGTGTTCAAAGTGTGAGAGTGAGTGTTGTTCGTGAGAGGAGCAAAGGGCGGCCATTGTTGATCAAGGAGGAGCTTTAGACTCATCAATTTTAAGCAAGGAATCCAGGTTAGGGGAGCTGGACTTGTTTATATTGTATTTTTACATGTTCTTATAAATGCATGAATATTTTTTTATCACCATCCAACATATGTTAGAGTTTAAAAGATACAAGATTTATGTTAAAATTTTATTATTATGTTTATTGTTTGTTCTCTGCATCATTTTGATAAATTGATGTATTAAAATTTTTATTAGTGTATAAAAAAGAGATTCATTAGAATTTAAAAATTTGAAGTAAACAAACATTTAAAATATATTTTAATTTGAATATTTGTTTTTCTTTTATATTTTTTTTAAAATATTTTTAAATTTTATCAACTAGGTTTCATTAATATTTACAAATTTAATAAATGTTTTGGTTCTCATGAAATTTTATTTGGTATTCTAATCTAAAATGTAAACAATTATAATTTCTTTCAAAGTATTTTATATTGAAGAAACAATCATCCTCCTAATATTGAATATTTGATAATATTATGTTTTTTTACCGTAATTTTTTATTATTTTATAAAAATTAATTAAAATTAATGTTGAAGTAATAAGAAAACGGGTACGGGTATGAGTACGAGATTATATCCGTTACTCAATGGAGATGGGATGAGACACAAGTTTGATACCTATTGGTTTTGGGTATAGGAATGAGGATGAGTTTTTTCCATGGGGATGGGTATGGGATAGCAAAACTTGTTCCTGCCCCGCCCATTTGCCATCCCTAATCCCTATGAAAAAAATGAAAACCTTACCAAAAAAAGCTAACTATCTTTAACACTTACAAATACCATTACTTCCAACGATACTCTTTGCAATTTCAATGTCTAAATAAGGAAATCACAAGGAGACCAACAAAGGACAACAATGAATGTTTTGGAGGGTGAATGAATTACAAAACATAGAAGGGAAAATTGATATATTTAAGAAATGGGAGTCGTAGGAAGAAGGTGGAAAAAAAGAATTCTTGTGGAAGGTTGTGTTCCTTGTTTTGCTTTGGGCCTTTTGAAGGTCATAATCACTGGTATAAGCTAACAAAAAGCTAAAATATCCCTTCCTACACCACACTGTTGTTATTGCTACAACCATTCTTGCCATTGTGTTTTCTTTTTCTTATAACCTTTGAGTGCAACTCAATTCTCCACTCCTTTCTTTAAGAGGAAGAAGAAGGAGAGAGAGGGGGTAAAACATTGAATTTGGTGGAAAACTTTTTCTAGAAAACATATCATGTGTTCGGAAAAACTTGTTTGAAAATCTTGTTCCAAAAAAGTTTTTTCGGAAATTGTAAGACCCGTAAAATTTAATTAATTAAATAAATAATTAATTAATTAATGCGGGTAGTGGGAGCCTTTATGGCATTTAATTCTAACATGTATGATATTGAAAAGTACTAGCTCAAATGGTTGAGAGTACTTGTACTATGAAGGGACGTCCTATGTATGTCAATTATGTGTTATTTAATTTATTATTATTTTAATAATATGTTGAATCATGATGAGTGATAATATAATCCTATATTTATAGGAATTATCATGAAACATGTATTGGTTAAATGGTTGTGTATTGAGTTAGCATTGGCATGGTTATGGGTTTGAATCTTAGTGGCTCTAAACTAAACTTTCATTTTGCCAAAATTTCTTTTGGCATGAAGGTGAAAATGCAAGGAAATCCTAGCAGGGGATGGAAAACCATCATAGAATGGTTATTGAATGACAATTAAACTCAATGTTAATGATAATTTCGTTTTGGGACATTAACATACCATTAAGACACCATTAAAAAACAAATTAAGAGAGAATAGATGGGTCTTGAGGCTGGATTTTGGAGAGCATTGTAAGGTGCACGAATTCAAGGAAAAATAATGATTAGAGAGTGAGCAAAGGAGTTGTTGGGAGAGAGCCAAGGGAGGAAATTGGTGATCAAGGTGGAACTCTTAAATTTCAAAGTTTAAGTTAAGGAATCCAGGTTAGGGGAGCTGAACCCGTAATTTTAATGTTGTTGTGATATATTGAATTGATGTATGTATAAAATATCATGCTTTCCTCTGAATGAAACTCGTAATTCTGGGTTTCTGGAAATTTTCCAGAAACCGCCTAGCGGGCCTTCAAAGCCGCCAGGTGACACATATAGTTTCGCATATTTTCTGGGTTCCTGAAGAGGAATCGCCTGGCGGCATAACCCTGGTCGCCAGGCGACACGAGCCTGCCACCCAATTTTTCTGGGTTTTATTGAATTTCCTAGCAGTGATGAACACCCGCCAGGCGACGCAAACCCATTTTGGTTCGATCTTGATGTTTTAGGTGTTTTGGGATGGTTTTGATAAGGGGAAAAAGTTTATTCTAATTACATGTGAAGGGAGGTTAACTTGGATGGAAATTGCATGAACCTCATTTTAGGGTTTGATAAATTGGGAATTTACAAGTTACTAAGGATTGAGGTGTGAATTGTAGTGGGATTTTGTAAGTACTATTACAAATTGATATTTACTTAGTGCGAGATGTGCAAAGGATTGTTAAAATACAAAAATCATTAGAGGAAGGCGCTCTGTGGAATTTGGAGAGAGTAGCAAGTGTAACAAAATCTGGGATTTTTCCCAAAACTGATGCACCGCTTGGCGGAGGGTAAGTTGCTGTTAGGCGACAACGGAGAATGCAGTAATGGTTTGCGTTCTGGGTCTTGAGGACACAAGGTGAGTTCTTTTGGTTGACTGAGATAAATGGAACGTGAAACTAAAAGAGAATTCCACAATTTGAATACTTGGGAGGTATAAGGATAATCATGGTTAAGGAAGTAGTGTAAGGAGTTCATGTTTGAAGGTGTTAATTATATTGTGAGTGTATGGTTGAATTTAGGAAGGGACAATGACTAGTTTAAGTTGAGGAGGGTGTTATGACTTTGGCAAGTGTACCAAGTCGTGCAAGTAGTAACCGGTAAGACCGGGATATCGTTTCCCAAGAGACTCGTGTATACTAATTAATTGCGTAATTAGTGACTAATTTAAACTAACGAATAAATCCATATTTTGAGTTTTAATGTATGAAATTAAACTTTTGCATAAATAATTAAAATTGAACTTTGGAAGTTAAAGGCACTTAGTGAGTGGAAAAGATTAGAAATGATATGACTTGATATTGCCGGGGTTAGAATTCA
>Ga0214542_1003796_pt1 | contig 30396 bp, 23 predicted proteins | sample CNSS1metaG_FD_160096 | JGI IMG/M metagenome (GOLD analysis project Ga0214542, IMG submission 160096) | Root nodule microbial communities from cowpea collected in UCLA plant growth center, Los Angeles, California, USA - CNSS1 | ecosystem: Host-associated > Plants > Roots > Nodule | place: USA...
TTAATTAATAAAAAAAAAAAAAAAAAAACCGAATTCCGACATCCTGTTTTTAAGCTGTTTTAAATCATGTATACAATCCGGAACAACCTTAAAAGCATGCCTAGAAACTTGGATAACTAACCCATATTTGACTAAAAACTCTCACAAAACATGGATGATTGCAATTTGCAACCAAAAGATAGTCTTAACCGCAAATTGCGACTTTGAATGTAAAACAATTAACAGCATTTCATTCTACTTTATTTCATTTCTTCCTATCATTTCGAGCACGATAGAAATTCATATAATTCCCCAATGGGAGTCACATATTCAGTTAAATCTACATGGATTTTTCACCTAATACAAAAATGTTTGGGAAAGAAAGTTAATCACTGGCATTTGTCATCCAGATATTTGCCTCAGAAAAACAAAAATACCTGTAAGCAAAGCAACCCACGCTATTTTTGGTGGGGCAGAGAAGAAAAGGAAGGAGTAGCATTGTTGCTTAGCAGCACATAGTATGTTACATTATTTCTCCAGAATACAAGTATGAGCGTTCCAATGTGTTGGATCTTCACCTCATAACTGCTGATCAAGATATGCATCTCTGGGAGATTTGGGCGTCATAGGAGTTCCAACGGCAGTTCCAATATACCCAATTACATTTCCAGAAACATTCTTCAACCAGGAGGTGCTTCGTGTTAACCAACCACCCTGTTCTTGTTCTTGCATTTCTTGGCTGTTTCTCCTCTCCTCCTCCAACAATATATCAAGCCACCTCTTGGCCATAAACCCCTTTACGGCTTCAACCCCTTGATTTACAATCTCCATTGGTGGCAATTCAAGAGGATTCTGCTCCAGGTTTAGCTTGGTCAAATTATCAAGGCGCCCAAATGTATCAGGAAGCGCATGAATCTGATTATTGCTGAGATCCAATTCCCTGAGGTTAGTCAAATCACCAAATGTCTCTGGTAGTTCTTTCAGGTCACTGAAGTTACTGCTCAGGTTGAGAACCTCAAGATTGGTCATTCTCCCAATTGCAATGGGAAGCCCATGTAGCTCATTAAAATGAGCATCTAAATAGCGCAAGGACTTCAACTCACAGATAGATGAGGGAAGAGATCGAATCTTGTTCAACTGAATCATGAGTTTCTGCAAGTTCGGTAATTCATATCCAATGTTTGTTGGCAAATATGATAGACTGTTAAAGCTTACATCCAACTCAACCAATGACCTGATCATTCAATACAATAGGAGATCAATCAATCATATTCTTTATAGTTTAAACTCAACGACTCCGGTACCAGTTTTCAAAATTGAGATGATATTCGCAGAAACAAAAACACAGCGAGGTACTTGACAGTGTTTGAACGTAGATTTTAAAATGGCGAAAGACGCAGAAATAAAATGTCAATCCATATAACCTTGATATAATATAAGACACTCAAACAAATTTGAATTTTGAAAAAAAAAAAAAAAACAGATTTTGATCATAACTGGTCCTAGTTCACTATTCTTGTCAGACTGGTGGTCTATTATGGCTTACAAAATAATCATATGCAGCTCTAAGGTTTGCATAGATACCAAACCACAAGGCATAGAAAAATTGGTGGCCATAACATAGTGTTACTCCAATGAATTTCTAACTTACCTGCAGTGACAGATGGTATCAGGAAGCGCAGTCAGCTTGTTTCCAGAGACATTGAGCAACTTCAACTTTTGTAATAACCCAATTGAATCTGGCAGAGACTCCAAAAGATTTGAAGACAGATTAAGCTCCTCAAGGTTTTGCAGTCCAGCTATTGAATCAGGAATAGCCTATTGATGCACAGAATATTATTAGTATGTATGCTAAGCAGTAAAAACACTTGTTTGGAGAAACTTCTAAATAAGTGCTTATAAAATAAAATTAAAAATTAAAAACAGAAAATAAATTAAGTTTTTTCTTATAACAAGACAACTTATGCAAACGCTAAAATTAACTTTGGAGAAGTTAAAAAGAGCTATTATAAAAATTGAAGTATTAAGCTTATGTTAACTTCTTATTTTCTCCTAAGGTTCTAAATTATTGAAACAAACCAGTACCGCGGCACGTTTTAAACATACTATTGGTAAACCACGAAACATACACACTCACGTTCACAATAAGAGGTAACATTAACTATAAATATTTCTCGCAGGTAGATGTAGATTTCTACAATTTAGTTTAACGCAATTTAGTTTATACAAGAAACTAAAATAATTTAACATTTTTATTTTCTTCTCACAGGGCCTGATAGATAAATTTATATAAACAAATTGTAATTGATTTATCATGTGGAAAGAAAAAAAATAGAAGGGTGAGTTGTGTGAGATAAGAAAAGTTGAAGTAGTAGTGACCGAGAGTTGATTGGCAGAAAGATCAAAGACGAGCAAGCCAGGAATTCGACCAAATGCTTCAGGCAAGAGCTTCAATTGGCGAGCAGAAAGATTGAGGCGTTCCATTCCCTTGCCATAGGCCTCTTGCAGAATTCCCACAACCTCTTCGTTCACTTCGTCGCCAACAACATCGCCATCACCATCTTCCTTCGACTCGTACATTTTCACCAACCGCTTCTCCGCGTCCTTCAGAACCTTCTCGTACGCCTCGTGCATCTCGTCCAGCTGCAGCACCGACTTCCAGATTCGCTTCTCCGTCTCCGCCCGCTCCCGGCACTCCCTCTCCTTCTCGGCCTGGTGGGCCCGCCACCCGTGAATCTCCATCTCCGCGGGCCGGGCCTGGAGCACGATCTCCTCCAGCTCGTGGGACAGCTGGGCCTCGATCTCCGCCAGCCTGGCCCTGGCGCTGTCGACTTCCTCGTGCGTGGGCCGCTCCCCGATCAGGTTCAGGACCGTTCGGGCCTGGACCACCTGGGATACGGCCCGGCCCATGGAAGCCATGAGGTCCGGGTCGGCGAGGTGCGGCATTTGGCCCACGATCTCCGGGGCCCGCGGCTGCTCGACGTCGAACTGGTCGGAGTCGGAGTTCGCGGCGGCGGCGGCTGGTCTGGGAGTGAGAGAAGGGAGGCGAGACATGACGTAGGAGAGGATGGGAAAGGTTCGAGGGTTGGGATCCATGGCGAGAGAGAAAGAGAGATTGATTTTGGGGTTTGGGAATTTGTGATGAGTTGGGATAAGTTGGAATCGATTCAATGCAGCGTTGAGAATATCGTCCTTCGAATTTTGTTTGGTTTGGTTACAATTAGGAATGGGACAGTGACTTCTGATTTCATTGCTGCACTTAAGTAAAAGTTCAGAATGGAATCTGCTACAACTGAGTTCAGTTACTGCTTACTCTCTTCTTTTTTCTCTTCTCTCTTTCTTCCTTTGGTGTTTTTAGGTCCAAACCAAACAAAATATCAATTTTTTTTTATTTGTACATATAACAAATATATGCATAATTAATTAATTTTTACATGAAAAAAAAAAAGTATTTAAGTGGTCTCTTGAAGTTTGAAAAGGATCAACAAATGACAAAAATAAAAGATTTTTAGGTAAGAAAGAGTGATTATAACTTAGTCAAACCATGACCTCCCCAGACGTAACAAATACATGGTCAATTTGTTTCTTCAAGCAAACCGAATGGTTGGATTTGAGTGTTGAAGTAGAAAAACAAGGGTAAGAATATGTTCAACAAATACAATTATGATTTTTAAACCATTCTTTTTTGTATAACTTGGGAAAGAAATATTCTTTGTGTGTCTTATTATTGGTGAAAGAAACATATTTTGTGTCCATATTTTTTTGATTGGAGAACAGAGGGAATAGCAATGAGAAAAATAAAAGTAATTTTAGTCATACCGCATTATAAAAAGTGTTCGTATAATCTTAAGTTTAGAATTTATTTATGCATAGCGCCATATATTTTGGGGACCATATTTACAAATTTTACTTCCCATTCTTTCCATGTCTCTATCAATATCAACCTTACTTTAGAACTTCTTTTTATGTCTTCTTGAATTTATAATCACATACTATCTTGCAGATTTAGTATAAATTATAATAATGGGTAAGTTGAATTGATGTTCACCACATATCGAGGAAGTAGTGACCATATGTTATCTCTTTAATTTAATTTTCAAATTATATAGAAGTAATGTATGAAAAAATTACTTTCGTCTTTTATATTCGCATAGAAGTTGTACAAGTTAAAAACTATCTTAATTTGACTAATTTTTTTGTTAATATATTAAAATCGTGTGTGGCGGTAGAGATGAGTTTCTTTAAATCTACAATTACAACTTTGATCGTTTTATTTGTAAATTGAAGTTGTTGAGAAGAATGATTTAGGTATATTTGTTTATTTTATTTTTAAATGGAAGTTATATATGATACGCACAACTTTTAACTTTTTTTAAAATTTTATTATTTTATTTATGTTTTTTTAAGTTGAAATAAATTTGTTATGAATGAATCTTATGGGCTAATTAGGTTCATTATTTTTTAGAGTTTGTAAGATTATGGTTATGCTTTAGACTCCTTTTTAAATTATTATTCTAGTTAAAACAAAGACAAACATTGCACAATATTTATGGTTATAATTCTTCTTCTTTTCTCTTTGTTTTCATATTTTTTATTAAATAACAGATAACTAAATCTACGATGATCAATTCATGGAATCAAAATTAAATAATATGAATTGAGTTCTTGCATTGATCGTTCTTCACTTCAAGTTTATTCTTCTATTCTCTAATTTCAGTTTTGTTCTTTATAATATCAATTTGTATTTTTTATTTTAGAATCAAATTATGAATTGATTGAATCTTGATCGATAGCTAAATACAACTTGGATGGAATAATATTGACATTTTATTTTGTATAATTGATTTAGAATATTGATTAAATCAATTTATTGTTCAAATTAGGATGTGAATCTTTAAAAAACTATGACTTTCTAATGGCTTAATTATTGAAATTGTGGTTTGATCTCTTTTAATTTTTCTTGATTTTTCTTTTGATTTCTAGTTCTATTTTCTAATTTTAGTTTTATGTTTTTTGATTCCTAAAACCCCAAACTTTTATTTGTACGAAAATAGTGAATATAATTTCATATGTACCTTAAGAATTGACCTAAATTGTACTCTATATTGAAAAATTTAGAGAATTTTAGCATTTTTGGATTTCACCTGCAATAATGAAATATTAGTAGTAGATCTTGATTGAAGTTACTTTTGGTCAAAGTTCAATATTCTTTTCATTGTATATTTGCAAAAGTTTTTCTCAATTTACATTAAGCAAAATTATTTTCAAGTTATGAAATGTTAGAATGGGTTAGGTCCAAGTAAGATAGCATCAAGATGAACTCATGTAAGGTTGAGTCGAGTCAGTTAGGGTTAGAATCAAGCCAAGCCAACTTCAGTCAAGTCAATTTGAGCCTAGCTTGAGCCAAGTAGGTTCAATTCCCGATTGAGCCAGGTTGGTCCTAACTCAGGTCAAGTAGAGTTAGCTCAGACCTAGGTTCAGTTATTTTAGTCTTAACCTACGCCGACTTGAGTCAATCTAGGTCCAGGTCAAACCAAGTCAGTTTAGGCTCAGGTTGAGTCATGTTGGGACATTCCACATCTAGTCAAGTCAAGGCAAGTCCACATTCACCAAAGGTGGGACCAGCCCATGTTCAATCGAGTTGGGCTTGGTCTAGGTTGGTCCTTTTCCGAGTTAAAGACGAGTTGAGTTGGTCCAAGCCCAATCTAATTGAGTCAGAGCAAGGTGAGTCGAACCAAGTTGGGTTGAACCCATGTTAAGTTGAGTTGGCATTAACACAAGTGGAGCTTATTAAGAAGGATGGTCCAATTCAAGAGGTGTGAGCTGAACTCTTTTTAAAACTTTAGAAAATCTTCAAAATTTAGAATGAAAATTATTATTAATCAATTTTGACTAATGAATTTAAGATTTTGTTTTCCGATCAAATGTTTGGTACAAAAGATTAATTCAAGTTTAACACCAAATTTGATATATAAAAAAAACAAAATTTGTTATGGTCTTCAAAACACTTCAAGAACTTTTTCTACTTAACTCTAAAAGAATAGCCTAGACGTTTTTAGGAAAGTTTTCGCTCAAATGTTATGTTCAAAAAGGTCAAGGAAAGTTATATAGATTTAAACTCTCTACTTTAATAGATTAAAATTTCATTTTAAAATGTTAATTTCACTTAGTTAAGAAATTAATGGATTAAAATTTTGTTATAACATATTGTAATCTAAAACTTCTTAAAACATAGAAAATTTTAATCTATTACTGAAAACAAGTTTTAACTTATTAAAACCTTGGTCCAAAACTATTCATGGCTCTAAGTCATTTTAATCAATTAAAATGAAAACTTAATCAATTAAAATGTCATCTACCAAATAGATAAGAATATTTTAATAGATTAAAGTGATTTTTAATCAACCAAAACTTTCTTATAACCAAGACAAGTTCAAAAATAGTTTTAAGTAGTTTTTATAACTCGTTTAAAAGATAATATCACTGAAATAAAACTGAACAAAGATAAACTATAATAAAAACAACTATATCTAATCAAAAGGAGAGATACACTTTATCTAATCAAAAGGAGATTCTCTAAACATCTAGAAATCTAGCTTTTAATCTTCATGTCAATATGTCAATATATGTTGGAAAGCTTGGATTCATAAAATATTCATATCTTCATCAAGTATAGTAGCAACCCAATATTAATACTCCACAATAAAATATGTTTCATTAATAACCAATTTTAATAATTAAAAATTGTTAGTTACTATAGTGGCCAATTTATAAACTAATTTACAAAAAAAAAAATTGGTTACTAAAATAGTTACTCTTATGAATAAAAAATTATAATTAGTCTCTAAATTGGTTTTTAAAATTTACTACCAAAATTTTAGCTATCAAAGAAAATTAGTCGATAAACATTGGTTAGCTAGCCTTTTGCTACCAAATAAATGGTTTCTAAATTAGTCTCTTAGTGATCAATTATAATTTTTTATTCATAATAGTTATTATTTTAGTAACCAATAATTTTTTATTTGTGAATTGGTATCTAAATTGATCACTAAAGTGACTAACAATTTTTTGTCACTAAAATTGGTTATTAATGAAGCATTTTCTTGTAGTGATAGAGCCAAATCAACACTAATATGGAAAAAAGCTTTTTAAATTTGATATTTTAGGCTTTTTACATCTGCTTAGGTTAAAGGTTAAACGTGTAATTCTAGGAGACGTAAATTAATGTATGAGTATGATAAATTATTAGATGTAACAAATAGAAATTTACGTTGATGCTTGTATAATAGATGTAAATTTACGTTTGATATAAAGACAACAAACATCAATTTTTGACCTATTTTTCTTTATTTTTCATCAAAATTTACATATGTTAGTGCATTAACAGACGTAAATTTTGGATTTTTTTTAAATTGAATTGGTTAACTTAAAAATTAGAAAATATCCAAAACAACATATATATATATATATATATATATATATATTTCAACTTATAGTACATTTTACAAAGTCAAAATAAATATATAGTTGAATAAAATATATAATCTAACTTAAAAAACCCAATCCTCTACTAAACGGTTGAAGAGATAACTTATCCATTCTTTTCTTATTTCGATCATCTCCTTCTTTAATGTGGATGATGGATCATCAAATACCTAAAACAATGATATAATGTTAGCATGTTTATAGTTTCTTAAGCCATACAATTCATACACAGTTTATAAGTGTTTACATACTTGTATCCAATTTTGAATGATTCCTACCCTAGTTTTGAACGACTCCTACCCTAATGACAGCTTTAATCCAATGCATGACATAATAGTCATGTGTGAAAGAATTGTTTTCCCTATTACATTAAAATAACACAAGGAAAAAGTTAATATCATATAACTTTTATACAAAATAATTAATTTAAGACATGAGTCAAGTCGAACTAAGTTAAATCGACATCATATGATGTAGAATCGAGTCTACCCAAATATAAGATAAGTCAGAATCCTAATCAATCCAAACTAAAAACAAAAAAGAAAAAACTAAAATATGATTTTAATAATATAAAAGATTTTAAATTATTATTTTTAAGTAAAATTTGATTTTTCTTTTAATTTTAACTAATCTAATTTTTCTATTGAAATTCTTTTCCTTCAAAATTCTTTACCCAAATAACATATTTTATTATAAAACATTTCAAATACTCTAAAAAAAGAAGCCTTTTAAATGCCTTGTCTAAAGACACTAGAAATTTGAAACACCCTGTTAGGAATTTGTGAATTTGCTATGAAACACAGATAATTATGGATCATGGGCATTGTATTGTTCAATCGTCACTGAGATATAAAGGTGTCTACTTTAGCAAGTGACTCATGTATAGATACTTTATTAATTTACTAATTTATTTAATTAAAATAAAAATATATTGCTTTAAGCTGTTAGTTTACAACTTATTAATGCTTTTGCTCTTGCTATAATATTAGTTTATATTAAATATCATAATAGGATTGATAAATTCATAGAAGATTAACTCCTGTATGTAGTTGTTTCAACTTCTCTTAAGTCAATGTATAGATTTCGTCCTAATGGACGACGCACGCACGAACACACGTGCAGAAAGTCCCTATTTAACAAATAACAAACAGGGACTTTATAAAGATATTTTTCCTTAATTTAATTCCATACATCTGAAATAGAAATAAATATAAATTTTTATTTCAAAAATAGAGTCGAGTATTGTGGTACATAGTACATAGGAAATTAGTCATTCCATCTGCCTGTAATTTCTTCCGTTCAAACCTTCTCATAGTTTAATGGATAGAAACTATAAATAAAGTTTGAACCAGCGTTATAAAATAATACAAAATAAATCATATCTGATAAGATGTTTCAGAAGAACGCTAATTGCTCTAGAGAAAACTCATTTTTCTTTTGTCTAGCACATTTGTTATACCTCCCTAATATAATCCTTATCCATTTGAGTTCTGAGACATGATCAAAATCTCTTCCTGAACCAGTTCAAATATTTCCTTCAATCGAAGGTTAAACTTGGCTATTATGTTGCGGTTGATCCTCTGCTGAAACTTGGAGCTCTTAAGCCACATGACACTAATGTAAGCTTCACACTTACAAGCACATTCACCAAGAGGTGATGGCTCAATTTCGAACTTAAAATGAATCTGCAGCCAAACAAAACAATATGAACAAGATGAACAAAGTTAATTTATCACAAGTAATTGAATACAAGTTTGAGTTTGCAGTTAGCATACATGAAAGTGATCAGCAAAAGGGACACCGTGAAGAGCCATAACTTCAACCACAGTCCAACCTCCAGTGTCTGCATTTGGAGATTTTTGCTGTGTGCTTGTGACTTCACCTCCAAAAGTTGATACTTGTCGATTGAATTGGTAAGAAACACGCCTCTCGAACACCTCAGGTTTTACTAGCTCCCACGCCGTTGTTTCATAGTTCATACATCCTGTTCTCTGCATAATTTTATGCTCCAGGGTTCCTCCATCAAAAATTCCCATCACAGATATCATCTGAGCCAGAGTACGTGACATAACTCATTAGAGCTAGATTAGCTTATTACTACACATAAAATAATCTTAAAGAGGCCAATTCTGTCTTTAGTTTTATTTAATTGGTTGCTTACCCTGATTGGTACTTCTGCAGAGAAGATTCTGGACATGTTTTCTTCATTCTCTAAGACAGATGCTGAGTCTTCTGGAATTACAAAGCCTTCTTGATCATCATGTTCTTCTGTAATTTGTTCTTTCTGATAGGGGTTCAGAATTCTTGTTCTCCACAAGGCCTTTATTGTTCTTTGGTGGAAACAGAATAAGATGTCAATGGACGGCATCGATTTATAAGATTAGGAATATAAGCATGCCTTGTTCATACCTGCAAGCAGCACCAAATGAAGAAAATGATTGAAAATGAAACCTAAGTCTCCCTTCTTCATCTTGAGTCTTTGCACCGTGCCTTGCATCAATACCTCGACCACTTCGCAGGATTATGACCAATGTAGGGCTTCCTAATGTTGCCAACGATGGAGGAAGCACTTGTATGTCTTCAATGTCTTCCCAAAGGAAGAAAAATTTGGTTTTGTGTCCAAAGAAATTGGCATAAAAACCCAGAATCCTTGCTGAAAGAAACAGCCGACCCTATAGCAGGAAAGCAGCATCCATGCTTTAATTATGGAGTCTATCACTCAAACATCACCAGATAACTTACAACATTTCATATAATTTGAACAATTTTCCACTTTGATGTCTTGCATACCTGTAAAGGCATTTTTCTCTTGAGGTAACAAGTTAAATCTTTTATGAGAAATTCTTCCGGAGGTAATGCAAACAATTTCTGGAATGTAGAACTCCTTTGTGGTGATCTAAGATTCAACTGTCATTCAGCTATTCAGTTATATACAATAAATAGGTCTAAATGTTCTATGACAGAAAAAAATAAAGTAGGTTTGGTTGAACTGCATGATACCAATTACCAAGGCATGTGCATGGGGCAAGGAGAAGGGAGCAAGTCAGATTCCTAATGCTAATGCTTACCTTTTTGCCTACTTCCTTTTCCATCTTCCCCAAATATTCCTTGATTGTCTCAACTCCTTTATTATTGTCCAAGAAAATTCTCAGGTGCAACTTTGACTGAGAAGATTGAGCAAGTTTTCCTTCCAGCAAGAGCCACATGTCTGCCAACTCAGTTGATGTGTGCTTTAGGAAATTGATCTCAGCATGTCCAAGTGAAACATCCTGGTCAAATGGACCATCAAAATCAAACACTTCCACATCCAAAACTGATGGTGGTTCTTCCATAGCTTCAAACTCTAATATTTCTGCATGTGAATACAAATAGACAATTTCGGTGAAGTTATATCCATATCAAAGCAAAGTTATTGCATATTAGAGAACTATCAAGAAGTTAGAAGGCAGAACCATTCCATTGAGGATTCGATGTTTGAAGTTTGACAGAGCTTGATCTTGTTTGTGCATTACAGGTTAACACTACGTAGGGATCTGACAACCCTTCTGATGCCAAGGAGGCCAAGTCAACCCCCTCAATTAAAGCCACAGTAAGAACCCATCCAACACCATTAGCTTTGAGGCCATGGTCAGTTCCTATTAGAGGAAAATGAAGAGGATTGTGATCCCTCAGATGAAGTTCATTGACAGAGATAAAAAGCATGGTAATACGTTCAAATGATATGCTTACTTACCCATTTGAAATCTAGCTTGAACAAAGTGAGACAGCATATTGTAAACACGCTGCAACTGGATGGATAAAATTCCACCTATAATGAATTCCCCATAACTATCTGGCAATTCAAGCCCCCTAAATTCCAAGCCCTGAGGTGGACTTGGACTACAATAAAAAATATGCACCATCACATACAAACACATGAAAATGGTGGAAACCACAGTGAAATTACAAAAGTATGCAACTTCCTGCCACCAATGCCACTGGTCTTCAGTCTGCAAAGTTGCCAAAAAATGTTCCTTGTCTGAAAAATTTGCCTTATCTTGCACCTTAAAGTTCTGCGCTAGTTTTTGGGAGAACTGGTTAAAACTATCCTTCAATCCCTGTCTTGCCCCACTTTCTATCATGCCTTTCATCATTGTGCTTTGGAGGAAGACAATGCCCCATGACACAGCAAGATGAGAGGATTCCTCTCCTGAAGGTACCTCTTCACCAGGCATTATCTTGTAAAGCAATTCAATCCTAAATGTATTCCCGTATGGAGCTTCAGGTGTACTTATATTACAAAGTATAGCAAATTCCTTTCTACACACTCTAATGTACGTTTGCTCCTCAGTGCAAGTAACTTCCTTCACCAATTTTGTTGCAGCTTTTGTACAAGTAACAACTCGTGTCAAACTTGACATGTCTCCATTTTTCCATGTCCAAGGTCCTTCTTGCACATTTGTTATTCCCTGCAGCTCAGCCAAATCTTTACGAAACTGTGACTTGGGTGCAAAAAGAAACAAATTAAGGTCCTTTGGAGAGAATAAATAAGTCTGATCTACTAGAACACCGCCCGATAAATTTTCAGGCATCTCAGGTTTGTTGTCTCTTGATTCCATTTGTGCAAGGGCTTCTTCAAAGCTACAAGAAGGTGAATTTTCCTGAACACTATCTTCAGGATCCGATAATAACGTGGATGATAGTTCTGAAGAATCCCCGGGCTTCGAGTTTCCTTCTTTCTTTTTCAAAATCTTATGCAGACTATTCGCAATAACCCTCAACAGTTTGCCTACACCCATTTTATCACAAGGTGCCCGACATGAACTGTGAAGACCTTCCAATTCCTTTGAGTTCTCAACTGCAACAGTTGAATTTGAAGAATGCTTATGCTTGGTAAAAGCACGGCCTTTACCACGAAGATAAACAGTAAGGAGAATTTTCCCTGATAAACGAACACATAAAGTAAGAGAAAATAGGTCATACACTAGTATAATAACAAGTTTATATATAGAATTGTGCATCAAGTCTCAACTTCACAAGTCATAAATATGATTATGTTCATGCTAGTGCATGTAAGTAATGTAGTGAGGGAAACAAACCACAATATTTATTGAAAAATTTCCCACTCTTGGGGCTTTGAAGAGAGAACCAGGTGGGGAGCAAGGTCTGTTTATCCTCAAAAGAAATTGAGCCTACAGGTATCCGAACCTCACCCAGGAAACCGACATAACCATTGCTCACTCTGCACTCATTCACATGACTAACAACAGACACAACGAGCACGTCCTCAGCATCATGCACCTTGAAACAAAACTCCTGGTTCCAAACGGGGTTGCACGTGTTTGTCAAAATCCTTGTCTTGGCTTTCGACTTGGCGAGTCTAAGCTTCACGTACGTAGCCCTCACAGGAAGGTCCTTGGCCTCCAACACACACACGTGAAGCCTCAACATAGCGTGGAAGAAACTTGGCTCTTTACAACTCGTAACACATAAAAAGCAAAAGTAGGGTGGCATGTTAGTGTGAAGGGGTGTTACAGTAAAAGGGATATAGTGGTTTTTTCTTCTGTATGATCGTGGAATGAAGAGAGAGAGTCACGTGTTAGAGGTATACGTGGACGTTGAAGGGAAATGACACGGGGTTTTGTTGCAAACGGAAACTCGTTGGTTATTATTAGACATTCCTTGTGGATGATGGTTTCCTCAGAATTCATGATTCATGTAAGTCGTCTCTTGTGAGGTTTGGTGGTTGTGTAGTTATTACGGGGTCCAAGTTTCCTTAAAATTTAGTTTTGGTGTGGGTTTCTTGTCTGTGATGTGTTGTGTAAGCGGTGCCATAATGGTTTAAGAGGAAATGGGAAATTGGGTTGCAGTAGCCGGCAATATAGGATAAGCATCTGCTTGGGATTCCGATAATTTTTCTTATTATATTATAAGAACTTGGAAATGGAATTTTGTAGTCAAAGGAAGAATATATCATCATGGAAAATGTTTCATGTACAAACCTTCATAATTTATACTCTTGCCACATCATGACGTGGTTATTGAAGTCAATTTTTTAAGGTGAATAAGGGGGATTCATTTAGCGAGTTATTAGTAAGTTATTGACTGTAGTTTATCGAAAAAAAGGTGAGAAGTTTGTGAAAAGATGGTGAAATGAGAAAAAGAAAAGGAAGAAAGTGCACAATGAAAAAATAATAGAACCATCAAGGAATAATAGTGAAACAGAGGAAAAAAAGGAAGAAGGTGCATGGTGAAGGATGCGAGGGCTACAATAGAACAACAGAACCACTAAGCAATAGTGGAACGGCGGAGGAAGAACGGAATGATGGTAAAGGGTGGGAAAGTAGTAACCCATCGGCGATCAAAACGGGGTTGAAAGGTTTGAACAACAAAATCATGCAATGGAAATCATCAAAGGAAGTGCACCATTGATTGACCAAGGTGTAACCAAGGGATTGATGTTATTGATGTTATGCATAAGAATTCCTAAACTCGTGCACATTAAATTGAAATAAACATTAAACTCACCTTACAATAGAGTTAATCACATTTCTCAACCCTTTTAACCAATCAATTTGTAGTTCCCGACTAGTTATGGATCGATCACCCTTCTTCTAAGATGTCAATCATAAAAAATCTTATTTATTAACTTTAGTTCAATGCAAAGGTCATATTCATTCTTAACCTGATTTTCTAGATTAATACAAACTCAATTATCGACCGCATTTAATTAGTTAATTTAACCCTTATTATTGGAAATGAAGTCCAAAGGTGTAAACAACAAAATTATGCAATTGAAGCTATCAAGGGATGTCTTCCCCTAGACCATGACCGAACAAGGCATGACCAAGGAATTTATGATATTCATAAGGATTTTACAATTTAACCCATTACATAACATACCTAACCACATTTGTCAACAATTTTAACCACTTAATTTGTAGGTCTAAAATCAGTCATGGAATTAGTAAGACTTCCTCGAACCAAGTTGTCAACTAAAAAAAGGTACTTATCCATTCACTTTAGCACAATTTCATGCAATGATCATGCTATTCTTAGGTAAATGAATATGATTTCCAAACCTAATACTCATATAACTAAGAATTGACTACATGTAACCACATTGTACCATGACTTTAGCCACAATTGTTGGCAATGAAGTTCAAGGGTGTTAATAACAAAATCATGCAATGAAATCCATCAAAACACATATTGGAGCACACCATTGATTAGACAAGGCATGACCAAGGGATTGATGTCATTCATAAGGATTTCACATTTGATATTCACATTTAACTCACTCCCCAACATAACTAACCACATTTCTAAATTATTTTAACCAATCAATTTGTATGTCCAAAATCATTCATATAATTGATCATGTTAGTTATTTTCGTGTCAATAAAAGTTCCTATTTTATAGGACTGAATGGGTCTTTAGTTAGTTGCTTTATTTGTTCCAATTTTAGTGCCACTAGTGTGTTGTTTCTGGTAATTTGTTTCTAGCAGTCTGTAAGGCTTATAAAAGTCATTCCTTGCATCTGAATAAAACAAAATCTTATATACATTCTTGTGTGATACTTGCATATATACTATAAGTTTCAACAATTGGTATCATATCTCCGTAAGGGGCCTGATCCAGTGTGTGATTGAGCTATATGTGAGGAGAAGAAATATCCAGATTCAGTGTGAAGAAAAATTTGGTATAGAGTGTGAAAGCAAACAAAGTGAGGATACCTAGATCCAATGAAAGCAAGGATGTCCACATCAGAAAAGTTTGTTCGATTGGCTATCCCAAGGTTTGATGGCCACTATGATTTTTGGTCCATGACCATGGAAACCTTTTTACGTAGTAAGGAATTGTGGCAACTAGTAGAAGATGGCATACCAACGCTTGGAGCCACACCCACTAAGCATAGAGGAAGAATGTCGCTGAAACAAGCTAAAGGATTTGAAAGTAAAAAACTACTTGTTCCAGGCTATTGATCAGGAGATTCTTGAAACAATAATAGACAAAAGCACATCACAGGCAATATGGAGTTCCATGTAGTAGAAATAACAAAGATCAACAAGAGTCAAATGTGCTCAACTATAAGCATTGTGATAAGAGTTTCAACTATTGACCATGAAAGATGGCGAGAAGATTGATAGCTGTCTAGGACAAACTCTCAGTGTAGTTAACAAAATGAAAACGAATGGTGAATCATTAGACTTAAGTACAATGGTTAGCAAGATACTTATATCTCTAATCCCAAATTTCAACTATGTGGTATGTTCAATTGAGGAGTCCAACGACTTGAGTACCCTAGGTCTCAATGAACTTCATGGCAGCTTAATCGTTGATGAGTAGAGAATGCAAAGCTTTCAACTTGATGAAGAAGTGCTGAAAGTCACTCATGAAGATCGATGGGGAGTAAGTCGTGGTGATAGCAAAGGAAGTCGTGGAAGGGGAAGAGGACGTGGCAGACAAGCATTCAATAAAGCACTTATTGAATGTTTTCAATGTCACAAACTATGCCATATTTAGTACGAATGTCCAAGAGTGGAGAAGCAAACTCATTATGAAATATTTGAGGAAAGAGTAGAGGAAGAAATTGAGATTCTGTTGGTGGCATTTGAAGAGATGACACAACTTGTCCAGAGGGAAGATTGGTTTCTAGATTCTGGATGCAGTTATCATATGATTGAAAATAAGCAGTGGTTCACATAAATGAATGAAGAAGGGCTCAATAAGACTGTCAAACTTGGAAACGATACAAAATTGAAAACTCCCTAGGTTATATGCATCACTTTCCCTATTGGGAAAAAACATAGAGATTTTATACCGAAACAAAGTTCATGGAAAACATCAAAGAGACTCCAATTAGTTCATGTTGATGTATGTGGTCCCATTTTACCGGCTTCACACAACAGAAAAAGGTACTTTTCAAGTTTTATTGATGATTATAGTAGTAAAACTTGGATCTATTTTTTGCATGCAAAATATGAAACGTTTAATGCATTCAAAAGCTTCAAAGCATACGTTGACACATTGCTTGTTTGAAAATTGACAAAGGTGGTGAATTCAATTCCAAAGAGTTTTTAGACTTCAGTAGCTATCATGGTATCATTAGGCAATTGAAAGTTGCCTACACACCTCAACAAAATGGAGTTGCAGAGCGCAAGAATCACACAATCATGAATGCAGTGAGAGCACTGCTTCATGACAAGAAAATGCCAAAAACCTTCTGGCCTAAGGTAATACGGTGGTGTGTTCATGTACAAAATTGAAGTCCAACCTCTACAGTAGATCAAGGAACACTAGAAGAGGTGTGGAGTGGAGTAAAGCCACATGTTGATTACTTTCGAACATTTGGATGTGTTGCACATGTCCATATTTCAAATCAAAAGATAAGCAAACTAAATGCAAAGAGTCAACAATGTGCTATCTTGGGTGTAAGTGATGAGGCAAAAACTTACAAACTCTTTGATCCCATTACAAACAAAGTTATAGTAAGCAAAGATGTAGTGTTTGAAGAAGACAAAAGTTGGCATTGGGACGTGAATAAAGATAGAGGTATACCTGTTGCTCTTGATTTGGGAAACAAAGGCGTTGAAGAAATTGCAAATGAAGGATCTGCACCTCAACACATAACATCTAGTGATGATCACTTCGAAACACTCGAGCCAACTTCAAATTCAACACCTATTAATTCTCTAACTGAAGGGAAGGCAACCAGGACTTAGAGACAACCATTATGGATGTTTGACTACGAGACCAATCTATTTATAGAAGAAAATGGATTACTGCCAATGATGATGAAACTAATTCTAAAGATCCCTAATCCTTTGAAGAAGCTTGCACAAGTCAGAAATGGAAAGAAGCGATGAATGCTAGATTAAAGCAATTGAAAAGAATAACACATGGGAACTTGTAGATCCTCTAGACGGTAGTACACCCATTGGCGTGAAATGGGTATTCAAAATCAAACTCAATGAACGTGGTTAGATAGAGAAATATAAAGCCAGATTAGTGGCTAAAGGCTATGCCCAAAAAATTGGAATTAGCTATATAGAAGTATTTGCTCCTATTGCTAGACTTAACATAGTAAGAATTTTGGTAGCGATGGCAGCTCAAAGGGAATGGGAGGTATTCCAAACCGATGTCAAAAGTGCATTCTTACATGGTGAACTTCAAGAAAAGGTGTGCTTTCAACAACTATTGGCTTCATCAAGAAAGGGAGAGAAAACCATGTATACAAACTTAAGAAAGCTCTATATGGGCTTAAATAGGCTTCACGAGCCTGGTGCAGTAAGATAGAAGCCTACATTGCCAAAGAAAAGTTTGAATGTTGCTCTAGTGAAAACACCTTGTTCACGAAAAAGATTCATACTAAAAAAAAGTCTCTATGTGGATGATTTAATCTTTACTGGAAATGGTAAAGATGTATATGAAGAGTTCAAAAGCTCAATGCAGTAGGAGTTTGATATGACCGACTTGGGTAAAATGAGACATTTTTTGGGAGTAAAAGTAATACAAAATGATGCAGGAATTTTCATTTGTCAAAGATGGTATGCACATGAGGTACTAGCTCGGTTAAGCATGATGGACAACAACTTTGTTCGAAATCCCATTGTACCCGAGACTATAATGTCTAAGGATGATGAAGGGGCTCCAATAAATGCTTCAAAGTTTAAATAAATTGTTGGCAGCTTCACAGTTACACGACTAGACTTGATGTTTGGAGTAAGTTTAATTACCAGATACATGGCTAATCCAAAGGAGTCACATTGGGCTACAACAAAATGGATTTTCAAGTATATAAGAGGCACCATTGAGTACGATCTTTTCCATAAAAAAGGAAAGAAAATGAGTCTCATAGCCTATAGCGATAATAACTATGTAGGGGACTTAAATGATAGAAAAAACACCTCTAGTTCAATATTTATGATGGGAACTGCAGCCATATCATGCACTTACAAAAAACAGCATGTAGTAAGTTTATCTACTACAGAGGATGAATATATTGCTACAGGATTTTGTGATTGTCAATGCATTTGGCTTAGAAGAATTTTGGAGAATCTTGAGTTAGAAGAAAAGGAAGCCACTAATATCTTGTGTGACAACAACTCTACAATTCAATTATCCAAGAATCTTCTTTTTCATGGAAGAAGTAGGCATATTGAATTGAAGATTTCACTTCCCCAGAGATTTGGTAAATTATCAAGTAGTTCAACTGAAATATTGTAGCCCTAATGAACAAGTGGCTGACGTAATGGCTAAAGCTTTGAAGCTTGATCAATTTGAGAAATTCAAACACATGCTTGGTGTAGTTAAATTTACTGAAATAAGCTAAAACTTAAGGGAGGGAAATGTTAGTTATTTTCGTGTCAATAAAAGCTCTTATTTTATACGGCTAAATAGGTCTTTAGCTAGTTTCTTTATTTGTTCCTATTTTAGTGCCACTAATGTGTTGTTTCTGGCAGTCTGTAAGATTTATAAAAGCCATTCCTTGCATCTGAATAAGACAGACTCATATACATTCTTATGTGATACTTGCATATATACTTTGAGTTTCAATAGTTCACTCTTCTCCCTACTAACCCTTCAATTTAGCCCAATTCATGCAAATGTCATGCTCATTTTTAGCCATAGAATTGTATTTCTCAACCTAAAACACATTCAACCAACTACTACCTACGTGTAACCATATTTGACCATTAGTTTAATCATTATTGTTGGAAATGAAGTCCAAAGTTGTAAACAACAAAGTTATGCAATGAAAGCTTTCAAAGGACATCTTCTATTAGACTATTAGCGAATCAAAGCATGACCATATGGTTGATGAAATTTATAAGGATTTTTCAACTCATGCATACTTAACACACCACAACCGAGTTAACCACAATTTGTTGGTCCAAAATCAGTCATGGATTTAATTACCCTTTCTCCAACCATTGTGTTATCACAAAAAATAGCTTATCCATTAAATTTAGCCTAATTCATGCAAAGTTCATTAATATTCCTTGGTCGATCAATATGATTTCCAAACCTAACATACATTTAACCAATTATTGACAATATGTAACCACATTTTTTTCAAAGTTTAACCTCTATTACATACAATGAAATCCAACGGTGTGCACAAAAAACTTATGCAATGAAAGTCATTAAGGCATGAACATGTGACTGATAACATTCATAAGGATTTCTCAACTGATATGCACATTTAACCCACCACACAACATACTTAACCATATATGCCACAATTTTAACCAATCAATTTTTAGGTCTAAAATCAAACATGGAATAAAAAAGACTTACCACCAACGAAGGTTTCAACCATAAAAAAAAATCCTTTCACTTTAACACAATTCATGCAAAGGTCATGCTCATTCTTAAGTTAGTCAACATGATTTTCAAACCTAATAGACATTTAACTAACAACCAACCATATATGTAACACATTCTAGAATTAGTTTAATCATTATTGTTGACAATGAAGTTCAAGGATGTGAACAACAAAATCATGCAATGTAAGGTATCAAAGCACATAATAGAATGCATTATTGAGTGAGAGAGGTTGGACCAAGGGATTGATGTTATGCATAAGGATTTCACAACTAATATGCATATTTAACCCACTAAACAATAAAGTTAACCACATTCATAAATCTTTCTAACCAACCAATTTATAAATCTAATAAAATCCATCATCCTTCTCCAAACCAAGGCACCAATCACAACAAATACCTTATCCATTCACTTTAGCAGAATTCATGCTAAGACAATTGTCATTTTTAAGTAACTTAACATGATTTTCAAACCTAACATACATTTAACCAACTTTTAAACACATGTAATAACATTTTACCGAGAGTTTAAACATTGTTGTTGGCAATGACGATGAAAGTTGTGAAGAATCAAATTATGCAATGAAGACAATCAGTGGATGTCTTCCATTAGACTATTAAGTGAGAAAGGCATGACCTGGGAATTGATGAAATTCATAATGATTCTATAACTAGTATACACATTTAATCCACCACACAAAATACTTAACAACATTGGTCAATCATTTCAACCAATCAATTTTCAAGTTCAAAATCAATCATGACAACAATAAAACTTCCCCCAACAAATGTGTCGACCACAAAAATACCTTATACATTCATATTTTAGCCTCATTCATGCAATTTCTATGCTCACCAGAAACCATGAAGGGGCATCTTAGGCTAAATGACTCATTGATGAATGCATTAATAAGGGATTCATGTCATTCATAATGACTCCAAATTGATAAGGTTAATTAACCAATCGTAAAATCCACTTAACCACATTTGCAACCAATTTGATCAAACATTTTGTTGTGCATCTTCTCTGAAGGGGTCAATCCTAATTGCCATAATTTAAATTTGTTTATTTAAGTGTCATAAACTTAATGCAAAGTTAAACAAAACACAAACATAAATTTTCATTCATTCACTCTACTAAACCTACAACCCATCCTCACAATACCATGACAATTTAAAAAGTCATAGACTAAAACATACAAATTCATTCGTTTCTTCATGGTTAAAACTACCTTTCAAAGTTACTTAATTGGTAACATAGTTGTATATTGAAAATCATTATCAGTAAACCAACCTTATTAACAAGTATCATAACGGTAAATAAATGAACAAACAAAATGCTAAAATAAACACTTCAATGAACATAATTTTAGTACACTGTTCAATGATACATAAATTTTATGCAAAATGTCCTACATAAACCAACATAATATCTACCGATATCTCTAACTTTGAATCCATAACTAATGACCAATTACACAAAAACATAAACATGATTATAACATATTAATATAACATTAGAAAACCAATACACATTTGCCTACCTTAATAATGGCAATCAAGGTCTCTTGTTCTTCATGTCTTTCATTTCACTCATATGTCATTCATAGACTTCATGTTGTAACACTTTAAATGTGGTTCCTCAATAAACTTTTCATTTGACTGTACAAGTTTAATGGTTGACTTACTGATTGGTCATCCACCTCTATATATCCATCATTTGAAACATTTTCACAATACATGTTGTCTTCCTCAATTTTTCATCCCCATTACTTGTATAAGGAATATCTTTCATAATTACAAGCTTATTTAGTTCAATCACTTTCAACTCAAATACAATTAATCTCACTGGCAACATTTTGTTTCTCTTTAACAACACTTTATTTGCCACAATTGCCTCTTTTGTTTATATGTTAACATCTTGTTAACTTTTTCAATGCATATCACCTTATATACATACCTCGATCATATCTGCAATACGATAAAGAACAATATACATGTTTGTGTGTGTATAACAAAAAATAAGATCTAATTCTTGTAATTGTTTAAACATTATGGATTTGGTCAAATTTACTTATAATGTTTTGCCACACAAACATATGTCATTATTCCTAATAGGGTTAAATATATTTTTAGTCCCTCAACTTGTAGCGAAAATTTGAATTAGTCCCTCTTTGAAACTTTTGTAGCGAAAATTTGAATTAGTCCATCTTTGAAACTTTGGCTCAGTTTAGTTCCCTAACTTTATAACTGCACGAATTTAGTCATTTTAACCAAATTTTGTTAAATTTATTTAATGTTTCAAACACATATCATGATAGCATTTAAGTTGTTTACACCGCTTAACACATTTTTGCTTCAACATTAGCTAAGAAACTATCATGAAACTCATTTAAAATGATAAATAAACTTAACAAAATCTGATTAAAATGACTAAATTCACGTAGTTCTAAAGTTGGTTGACTAAATTAGGTCAAAGTTTCGAAGATAGACTAATTACAATTTTCACTAAAAATTAAGGGATTAAAAACATATTTAACCCTTCCTAATATATTTCTATAACAATTTATGCATATAAAAATATATGATTAATGTTTCATGCATAATATACAACATATTATCATTCTAATATACAAAACTTCTTAAATAAATTATGTATAAATGTTGACTTCTTAAACATTTAAACACTTACTTTTCAAATTTAATTACCTATGTATCTTTTCAATTTTAGTATGATTATCACTCATTCTACTACGCAAAAGAATTTCATTTTAAACCAAACTCTGAACTACATTATTGATGGAACACAAAGTAGAACATGAAACATCCTTCCCAACTCCCAAAGTTTCTCCCTTTAAAATATGAATTTCAAGGATTCATGTCTTGTCTCAACTCCTATCTTTCAATTCTTTCACAAATTTAAGTTGTGAGAAATGAAAAATATTAACAATAAGTTGTTTGTTTCATCCAATACTCATTATCTTCATGTTATCCCAAGTTAACAACTCAACCAACTCTTAGTTAAGTTTATTTTGTATGGAAAATGGAGTACATTGAAGATATATATGAAATCAACACTTTTCATAATGGAAGAATACACCATGTGATTTATACTAGTCAACAATGGAATAAAACAAGACTTAAAACAAATACCAAACCAAATTTTAGAGCTTCTAAGACCTATTAAGTGTTTTACAGCTTTTAATTCTCTATTTATCCCTAATAGTCCAATTAAACCTCCCTGAACTAAATCATTGTAAAATAGGACTTGGAAAATATCCAAAACCAAATTTCATAGTTTTTAAATTCTATTTGGTATACTACCTTTTTTTGTTTATTTATTAACTTTATTAGTCCATTTTGGCTTTTCTTGCTAACCCATAGTAAACTCACTATATGCATATTTTACATGCCTACGTGGGTGTAACTTTTTAAGAAATTATATTGACACATGACACATGAAGTAAGTTAAGAATAAAAATTAATCTTTTCATATCCATTTATGGCATAAATCAATGATAGTATTGTCCTTTCAATTTTTCAATGGACTTTTACTTTAACATTAACATTAACATTAATATTAATAGCAGAAACATTGTTAATTATAAATAATATATTGTCTTAAACCTTTGATACTGGAGTTTGTTAACTAAATAAGAATGCTTAAATTATATCAAGAAATCCAATTTAAATTCATATAACAAATTAAAATAAAATAGAACCAAGTGAAACATGAAAATTTTCAAAATCATTTGTAAGTAGGTATGTAAAATCATAATCTATACTACTAAACAAATCTATTAACAAAACTCAAGAAAAAAGTTTAATTATATAAACTAGTTGTAAAAAAAGGGCTAGAGCACATCAATAAAAATTTCTCTTTTCCCAGCAACAACAACCAAAGTTTCAAAGTTTGAGACATATCCAAACCCTACATGAGAAGCTCGTATCAAAGGGGCACAAAACATGTTCAAAAAATAAAAGCATAATTACATATAATATTTATGGCTTTGTAATAATGAATAGGATCTATTAACGCGTAACAAAAAATACTGGTAGAAGTAGCCAAAACAATTTATTTCGATTCCTTACGCAAATCTTGTTACACATAGCCAAAATCAAAACTTCTAACCTTGATAATGGGACTTCAACGCCCACTTCTTCTAATAGAAATAATGTTGGCCAAGGACTCCACGTTGCAGATGAAAAAGTCATCACCAATGTCACCGGAACCACCAAGAATATGACAGTCACGAATGATGTTGGGAATGCCACTGATGATGTCGGGAATGCTTCTAAGATACGTGGCTCTCTCCTCTCACACTTTCTTCTCAATTTCTAATCTTACTATTCCTCCCTTCATCTCGTTGAATCTACTATATTAATTTCCTAACATTTTCACATTTTTCGTGTCCTCTTTATGAAAAATTAATAAATCAAATACAAATAATTTTTGAATAGTTTAATACATTTTGTTGTAATTTTAGTAATTAAATTATATATTATTTAATTTAGGTTTTTTTAAAAAAATATATTACAAAATATACCATATACCTTTAAAATGAATACTAAATAATGTTTTCTCTAGGTCACTATATACTTCATTTGGATATTGTAATTTATCTTACATGCTATTTTTTTTAAAGGAACATTTTCTATCGTCATAACATAATTACCTCCAGTGGCGGTACTTAGAAGGGACAGGGGGGAGCCATGGCCCCCCAATTTTTTGCACCACAGCAAAACAAATACTAATGGGTGCCATAGTTTTGTATTGTATTTTTACATTTTGTTCCTAGATTGCTATAGGTGTAGGGGTCTACTTTTAAACATGCGTGAGACCCTTGTGGTGGCCAAATACATGTTTGAGTGAATTTAGTTTCATGAATGCACAGTAACAATTAGAAAAACTTTTTAAATTATATATGGTATATTGAAAATGGATAGAAATTAAATTACGAATCTTTTTTTTCTTTTATAAGGCACAATATTAAATGTTAATAAATCATAAAATATAAAATAAAATATAGTAAAGAATAAAAAAAACTATTAAGATATTTATTTATTTATTTATTTTTATTGTCTTTTAAGTTTTTAAATATGGTATTAATCTCTCTCTCATTTGTTTTCTTTTGTTTGTAAAAAGAAAGACTTATTATTTTTGCTCTTATTTCTCCTATGTTCTCTTCCATTATTCAACAATATTTTTTTTATCTCACTTAATAGTGAAATATTAGTTTAATTATTATCATTATTTTTTTATCTCACAAGTCTATTCAATTTTTTATGAATATAGAAGAAAAAGTATTGTAGTATGTGTTTTTTCATAACCGATTTTATCAACCATGTCAATCTTTGCCGAAAAAAGTAAAATCAATTATTTTTTTCTTGATTGATCGTTTAATTCGTCTTATTTTAAGTCTACATGTTTCTACCTTTCCAACATAAAGATCATCTTCTGTCATGGAAGACAATTTTTTTGGTCAACAATATGATTATTTACATTGAAATAGAAATATCTACAATTTTTTGTTATGATTCAATTATTGGTGGTGGTCAAGGATTTCAAGGACGAAATGACAATCATTTATATATTGTGATTTCTTTAATAGTTACCGTTATATTAAATGATATATTCAAATTTATTAAATGACAATCATTTATATACTGTGATTTCTTTAATAGTTATCTTTATACTAAATGATATATTCTAATTTATTGCATTACTGACAGTAATTAAGTATAGAAATCTTGAATGAATTATTTTGACTCTCCTAACAATATTGGTTAAGATCCGCCATTGATTACATCGTACCATTATCATTGTATTTTGTGGAAATAACTTTGAATTAGGACATGTTCCCTTCTCTTTTCTCTCATGATTGATAAGGTATTTTTAAATATCTTGTCTAAATTACTATAAATTTTTCATGAATTTGAAGCACTTTCTCTAAAATTGCAAGTTAAGTCAAATCCTAAAATGTATATTTACTATCAGTCGCAAACAATATAATCTTTTACACTTTAAAAATTAATGTAATTTCTTAATTTAAACATCATCAAAAGAGAAAAAAATAAATTTCATAAATAATTCATAATTTATTTAGTAATAAACACACTTAGTAATAAGATTTATGAATGTTTCTAGTTCAACCACTGATGTTAAATAGGGATGAACCTCCTATTTAAATTTATATCAATTTGAAATATAATTTGTACATTCAATTTCTTTTCAATCAAAAGATCATTTTTAAAATAAATATTTTTAAAATTAAGTTATATTGAAATTAAGTTTTATTTTAAATACAATGACGTAATATATCTATAATAATATTTACTAGAATTTTCCCATTTGATACACATATTTTTCCTCTTTTAAACCTTTCAACTATTACTTTGTTACTTTTAAAACAATAAAACAAAGAAATATTTAAAATAAATTGCTTATCCATTTAAAATAGTGGTATACACCACTATTCCACTATAAAATTGGATTCTGGCAAATCTAACTATATTGCTTCTTTAATATTAGTTTTATTCATATTATATATTACTCATTAAATATAAAAAGTAATACATATGTTTTTCATTCTAATTATATATATATATATATATATATATATATATATATATATATATATATTTTATCGTAATTTTTAAACCTTGTTTAACAACTGTTGACTTGACAATTGTTTAATACACTATCGTTTGACTTTTTCTTAAAAGTATTTATTTTTTTAATGTAACTATTAAAGAAAAAAGTTTAGTTTGATAGTTTAACCATTTTTCTTAGAAGTATTTAATTTTTTTAATGTAACAAGTAAATAAATAAGGTTAATTTGATAATTGAAAATAAAATTATTTGTAACTTGTGGTGGAGCTTGTGATAGTGCAGATGTAACTTGTTGCTTTGTCACAACTACTCGTGGGTAATCATGATAATAGTTGTGTTGTAAATGAATATTTTCTTGTTAAGAATCTAGATGGTAGTGTGTAAGTGGAATTTGATTTCTTGGATGATATGTATTCAACTCATAGTAGTTTAATGGCAGTTCCTAATCCTTTGACATATAAGGAAACTCGTTTTTTAGAGGAATTAAAAATAGCTTATAAATAGACTAATATGTGTGATGATAGAGAAGATTTTAATATTTGAGAGGATGATGAACCAGTTCAAACTACAAGAATATCTGGTAAGAGTAGACCAAAGAAAGTAAATACTAAATCCTCTAAAGCAGAAAATCTTTGAAAAAAAAATACTTCTTTTGGAATGTGAGAGAATTGGCTAATGATAAAATTTTTAATATGTTAAGAAAATTTTCAAAGTATGGAATGATTTTCATGAAGGAAATTGTGATTTCTTTTCATAATACATCATTTTTTTTTACTATGTGTCTGATATAATTTTATCATGGATGTGGTGTGGTCCTCCATGTTTTTCTTTCATTTTTTAATTTTTCATTTTTTTAATAAAATTTTCATGTAGTGTTAGTAATGTCTAACATTAACTTATTTGGAAAATCAAATAGTATTTTTTTTCTTTAATTGCCATTATAAATTTTCAATAAATTATATATATTTTTTATTTATAGGTGATTTTTCAATGGTAAAAAATTGTCTAGCAAATATTATTTCTATCTTAAAATAGTTTGATAATAAATTTATTTAGGGTTAAATATGTTTTGGTCCCTTAACTTTCAGTGAATTTTAGAATTAGCGTATTTCAGACCAATTTAGTCTTTCATCTTTCGAAATATGTGGATTTAGTCCTTTTAATTAAATTTTATTAAGTTTATTTGACATTTCAAGCGTGTCTCGTAATAGTATTTGACTTAACATTAAAGCAAAAATATGTCAAACATTATAAACAACTCAAATACAATCCTGAAATGCATATGAAACATCAAATAAACCTAACAAAATTTGATTAAAAAGACTAAATCCATGTATTTCGAAAGATGAATGACTAAATTGGTCTAAAATTTCGAAATGGACTAATTCTAAAATTCACTTAAAGTTAAGGGACAAAAACATATTTAACTCACTTAATGTTGGTTATAAAATATGTGACGACGTAACTATTTTGTTATTCTTATACTCTTAATTAGTCCATTCACTATTTTTAATAAGGGTCTGAAAATGCTTTTGTTATGCAAAATTCCTTAAATAATTAATCAAAACAAATGATATTTTTAAATAAATTGAACAAGTAAACATTTATATTCAAAAGATATTAAACTAAACCAAAGCAAAGCCTAAAGTATATATTAATTTAAAAATATATCATCAAAGAATTTAAGAAACATAGACCAAATTTTTAAAATAATTATTATAAATTAATAAATTTATCATATAAAATCTAACTTTATTCCGTTTGTCTGAAAGTAAACTCAAATTTTATGCAAGATTTTAGAATCCAACTTATGCACATAAGAAATGGACAATTGTTATTTACACCTCTATAAATTTACTTATAAAATTGAGAGATATAAATAACAATAATTTAAAACTATTGTTGAGGAAAGACACTTTGCAAAAGGTGAACAGTCAAATTTTATTTATCCAAACTTACTAATTTAGCATCATTTTTTAATTTCTTTTTTCTGGAATATATTTTTTTTTTCTAAAACGTAGTTTCAGAAGGTTAATTTTCTTAATGCTCAAGTATTGTGTGACTACAACATTAATGGCATGAACTATTCAAAAGAGAGGAAATGTTATGCCTTTAAATGTCATTTGTCACCCTTATTTTGAAGTTGAAAATTTAACTTGTCCCATAATGTTAAAAATTTAATACTTCAAAAAATATATTTTTTTTAAAAATAATACTTTTAGAGGACATTTGGAAGATGGGATATTTGTAGTCTTTAAAATCTGAAACTGGGTAGTATTGTTTTCCAGCTTTGGTTTGCTTTTTAAAAATATCACACTTTCCCAGAATTATTTTTTATCAAACGTTCCACACACATTCTGATCGAGGATTAGAGTATTTTCGAACTTTTTATCATGTGGTGAAAATAGCAACTATTCGCTTTATCTTGTCTCTTCAATTAATTTGAGCTAACGAGATCTCATTATGAACATGATTACTTTTCTTAACTAGATTCTTTTGATTTCTTTAATTAATTATCCAAGATGTTACTATCACGCCCAATAGTCTCACATTGTTAAGAAGTTGAGGTCCAAGACAATTTAAATACACCTTTCTTATTCTACCCTTCGAGGTATCTTCTAAGGACAAAAATGACACGGAGCACGTGTTCTAAAACAGAAAATATCTCGAATGCTTGGTGATTAATCCTAACGATATTGTCATCGAAACATTTACGCCCACCTTTGGGCTAATAGCAAGGTTCTAAGGCGAACCATCAACAAAGTCAACACAAAACCCAAAGCGGACAATACCTCAAATACACGGTGATTGACCCTTACAGTGGCGGATCTTCAACCAAAAATTTGGGGGTGCCAAAATTTTGGTTGAATTACTTTTTTGGTCTATCTTTTCGTTCAATTTGTTTGTGATTTTTTAAAAATTGATGTATTTTAGTTTTTTTTTTCGTTGAATTTTCTAAAGCGGAAGAAAGATCTTTCATAAAAAATTGATATTAAGATTATGTCAATTACACCAACAAATCAAATAATTATTCTTATTTTCAACTTCAATTTTAATGAAAAATCTGATTTAAGAAATTTAACGAAAATGAAAAATTTGCATCATGTTTTTAAAAATTGAAACTAAATTGAGACAAAAAAATATAAAAAACTGGAGGACCAACTTGATATTTTTGAAAGAAAATAAAAACCAAAAAAATAATCTCAAAGATTTTATATAAATTAGTAAAAACATTGTATTTCACTTTTTTCATCATAATATAAAAATAAAAAAATTATAATTATTGTTATTATTATAATTATAAAATTAAATATAAATCATTTTTATAATTTTACTATAATTAATTTTTATTTATAATGATTAAATTTAAAAAAATAATCAAATAAAAAAATATTTAAATTACACAAATAATCATTTAAAAGATAATATTAATAAAATAATTATTTTTATTTAAAAAATATTTAAAATATAAAATTAAAAAATAAATGTGAACAAAAAAAAACTCTTACTTATTTATAAATATAGATGTATATAAATTTATTAAAATATTAAATATATAAAATATATTACAAATATTAATTTTTTTGAAAAATATATTCAAAATTATATATTAATAAATATAAATATAAAAAAATTGGGGGGGCCATGGCCCCCCTTAGTCCCTTCGTAGGTCCGCTACTGGACCCTTATGATGTTACTCAGTGGACTTAGGATCAAAACATTGTTCATCCACAATGGAGGGCTTAAAGGCACTGATGGTTCATCTTAGGACCTCATATCAGTCACACGGTGGACACTAATGTTTCGATCCCAAATTCGTCAATTGTCATTGTTAGGGTCAATCAATAAGCATCCAAGGTATTGTTCGCTTTGGAGTTTGTGCTCTGTCACTGTTTTATCCTTAAAAGACACTTCAGATGATGGAAGGAAGAAGGAATATTTAAACTACTTTTGACCTCGACTCCTAATGAGACTATTGGGCGTGATAAGAATATATATATATATATA
>Ga0214542_1003799_pt1 | contig 30381 bp, 22 predicted proteins | sample CNSS1metaG_FD_160096 | JGI IMG/M metagenome (GOLD analysis project Ga0214542, IMG submission 160096) | Root nodule microbial communities from cowpea collected in UCLA plant growth center, Los Angeles, California, USA - CNSS1 | ecosystem: Host-associated > Plants > Roots > Nodule | place: USA...
ATGGCTTCTAGCCTAGCCTTGTAGTGGCGTGCTTCTCACATTTTTACCATTTCTTTCCTTTCCATTTTATGTTTTCTTCTTCCTTTAGTTGTTCTTGGTTTTCTATGGTTTATGTGCTTTCCATTTCTTTTTTGTTTGAATCAATCCATCATCTTCTTCTCTTGAGCTTTGTGAAAGGAACCTTCACATCTAGATAACTTGCTATCTTAATGTCCAGTGGGGATTTCACTTAGCTTTCTTAATCAACTCACACCATATTAATTAATCATCTTAAAAAGGAACAAGATAATCCTTCATCAGTAAGAGAGTTGGCAAACTGTACAAGTAAAAACCTAGTGGGCTCGATGTACTAGTATAGCACCTGGCGGTGTGGTTTGAATCAACAGGCGGAGGTTACAAAAATAGAGAGGTATTGGACGCGTGGCGCCTAGTGGCCATGATGGTTCCGCCACGCGATACCTGCAAACAGTAGCCACTAGAGGCGCTTGGTGCCTAGCGGCACGTGTCCCTCGCCAGCCGGTTTAGAAGTGTGGTACGCCTGACAACTAGTGAGCTGCGCTAGGCGATATTGTGAGGCAAATGTGCTTTGCTTATTTTGGATGTGCGTGGTCTACAAAGCTTATGTGATACTTCAAAGGTCGGCTTGCTGGTGTTCCTTGAGTTGTGGCTCAGAATGTATCCCTTGAGTTGTGGCTCGGGATAGGGGTTAAGCACATGACATTCGTTGAGTTGTGGCTCAGAATGGCATCTCTTGAGTTGTGGCTCAGGATGACGGATGAACACAAGGAACTCTTGAGTTGTGGCTCGAGTTAGCGAGTGTTGCCGGTGTGAGTGTGCGCCTTGTGGCATGTATGGAGGGGTCTAGTTAGATCGCCTCATCAATGCCAAGCTGATGAGTTTGGTAGTCTTGGGACGTTACAAATGTTATTCATATTGGGAACTGCACCTGGTGTTACAGAGTGTGGTTCGTGGCATGGTTTCCTGCCCGTGCTCTACCAGTTGTGGATGGTAGGTGTGGCAACAAGACATCTCGAGGTACTTATCTGAAGTTCTAGAACACGGTTAACATGGTGGGGACCATGTGTTATGGAATCAAAGGAAGGATTTCCTTTGGTGTGTCTGTGATATATATATATATATATATATGATTATTTTATTGTTAGCTCACCCTATCTGCTTGTGTTTGGCGATGATCGTGTATGCGGTACACGTGAGCAGATGATGTTGCAGGTGGATCTGGTGAGGCATAGAGTCGGAACGGGGCTAGCTTGGGAGATTTTATTCAGAGTTTTTATTGTTTTTGAATTAGTTGTAAACTTTTACATTATGAGACTTTGGTATTTTAATTAAGTATAAAGTTTTTGGATTTTTGGAATACATTCGAAGTTAATAAATGTTTTAATTTCCGGCGTTTTTGGGAAATGATATTTCAATAAATGAAGTTATTATTTATTTCTTTATTTTATTATTTAAATCCGTAATATCCGGTCGGGATGTTACATAATTCATTCTTTGTTGAGCTTTAATACATTTATGTGTAATATGATGTTGCATACCTATTAGAAATATTATTGGAACAAGTGTTGTGTGTAAAAGTTTCCTATTTGAGTTAAATTTATGAATATGTATTTTGCACAAATTCCCAGAATTTTAACCAATTGATTTGAAATTTTAATCAATTATTTCATAAGCTCAAGAACAAATTAGTCTGATGTTTTATTTTTTGACTGATTGAAAGTGTATTAATCTGCAGCTTTTGCATTCAAATTTCATGGTCTATTTGATCCACTCGAAAGGGGTTTTAAGCTTTTGAAAAATATTTAAACAACCAATTCAACCCCCTCTCCCCTTCTTGACTTAAATCACCTTTTCAAACTAACAATAAGAAATTCTTGTACTAGTGGGTATAAGGTATAATTGTAATGTTATTCTGGAAAACACATTATAGACTTCAAGAAGGGGTGGAGTGATTAATTTTTGGAATGATCTATGGTGTTCATTTAGGTGCATCTCTAAGACAATTGGTATCCCTTATAATAACTAAATTAATCTTTTCTCTTTGTTGAAGGTTGTGTGGAATGGTTTAATTCGCAACATGTTTCATAATTTTCCTCTTTGTGTGATTTTTATTCTTTGGTTGTGACTATAGATAAGGATACACTAAATTGGATGTTGGAAGATTCTCGATTGCTAAATTAGAAATTCGCTAGAAAGTTATGTACTAGCTTTAACCTGGTCAAGTTCTATCCTACCTGTTAAAACTCTTGTTCTTTAGAAGTTTTCATAATAGAATTCCAACCGACGATGTTGTCCAACGTAGGGTGTAACTTTTATGCTCTATATATTCCTTATAGAAAAATTGTAGAGTCTTTTTCTCATTTATTTTTTGAATGTGATATGGCTGGGTGGTTTTGGTTGTGGTTGTAACCATTTTTCCAAATATAAGTTTTGGTTCTTAGTCCATGACTATATCTTTTCTTAAAAAACAAGGTCCCCTTGTCAAATTGATGAAATTGGATGTTGTTATAAGAATTATCTAGATGCTTTGTTGTATGAGAAACCATGGCCAATTTCATAGGAGAATTGAGTTTTCCAAGGTAGTTCAAAATATTGTTGATATTGTGAGATGTGCAAAGAAAATTTCTAGTAAGTCTATGCATAATTCTATCTCAAACTTTAAGGTTTTAAAGTTTTTTGGTAATATAAAACCTGTCAAAACTTCTTCTATTGTTCATATTTTTTTAGGAGTTTCCACAGGTTAGTTGGGAAAAGGAGATATAAATGGAGAGGTTACTTGGGAATTTTTTTCACCTTTTGTTGGACGTTTCAAATTCTCTTATTTTTATGTTTATGCGGGTCATTCATGTTGCACTAATGAAAATAATATGTCTGGAAAAGTCTCACATCGCCTAAGATAAACTAGGGAGTGGGTGTTAGTGACTATAAAATGGACTCTAAGTCCATGATATTCCTTCCCTCAAGTCAAAGACATTTTAAGCTGGTGTTTGACTTTTCTTATACTCTTGTAGTAGGGTGTTGTGAGGTGTAGTTAAATTATTTCTCTAGAAAGTGTTGGTGTACTTGGGGTCAAAAGTTTGAGAGTGTTTTCCATGTGTTGTAATAATTTGCAGATAGTGATTATTCGCTAGTTGTCTTTGGACAACAGTCGTGGTTTTTTTTCCGTATTTGGAGTTTCCACGTTATATTCTTGTGTTCTTTGATTTTATCTTATTTCGCTATTAATAGAGTGATTCTTGGGGATAAAGAAGATAATATTCTTAATTGATGATACATTTTTTGGAACAATTCATGCTATGGAATATGCTTGGATTAATTTACAAGCAGTGACAGATCTTTAGCCAAAATTTTTGTTGAATTATTCTTTTGGTTCATTTTTTCAATAAAAAAATGTCAAGTTGGTCCTCTAGTATTTTTTCAAGTCTCAATTTGGTCCCGATTCTTTAAAATTAATGCAATCTGATCTTTTTCATTAAATTTCTTGAAGTGTAGCAAGGATTTTTCATAAAAATTGGCACTAGGATAATGTCAATTACACCAACAAAGCAAACCATCCTTATTCACAAGTTCAATTTTGATGAAAAAACATTAATTCTATTCAAGAAATTTAACGTGAAAAGAAAAAAAATTGCATTATTTTTTAAAAAAGGGATCAAATTGAGATAAAAAAAAAACAAGAGGACCAACTTGATATTTTTGAACGAAAATAGGAATCAAAACAATAATCTCACAATTTTTATATAAACTAGTAAAAATATTGACTTTACTTTTTTATGATAATAAAAAATAATAAAATTATTATAATTATTACAAAATTAAATATAAATAATTTTTATAACTTTACTGTAATTAATTTTCATTTATAATGATTAAATTTTAAAAAATATTAAAATAAAAAATGGTTAAATTAAAAAAATAATTACTTAAAGATAATATTAATAAAATAATAATTTTTATTCAAAAAATATTTCAAAGATAAAATTAAAAAGTAAATATGGACAACAAAAATAAACTTTTCTATATATATATATATATATATATATATATATATATATATATATATATATATATATATATATATAGATGAATAAAAATTTATTAGAATATTAAATATATTAAATATATTAAAAATACTAAATTTTAAAAAATATATTTAAAATTATATATTAAATTATATAAAATATAAAAAAAAATTGGGGCTATATCCCTTTGTCCTTACGAAGGTCCGTCACTGTTTACAAACTTTTGGTTAGATGTGATACCGTTTTAGTTGTCATGCTTTTTCCTTAGAGTGGTATGTGGATGCTTAGAGAAACATGGCAAAAGTACATGTAGATTTGTAAAGGCTTGGATTTCATATTTATTACGAGGAAATCAGCGGATAAATTGGAAATTTTGGCCCTGATTAATAAAGGAGAGTTTAAATGGTATCAGGTTTCGACCCTGGTTTTATGTCTGGATTTTATTTTTCTCATAATTGGTATCATTTTCCTATTACAAAATGGTATAGCTCGAGTTCATTCTTTATTTTTTGTTTGGTTTTTCTAATAATATTTTTTATGTGACGAGAAATAATAAATGTTTTTAGAAGTGTTAATTTAACTAAAATGTCAAGATACACAATAATGTCTGATATGAGTTTATAAAACAAAAGAAGTTAAACATTGGCCTAATCAACCGTCAAAACTGTTGTTATACATTGTATTTCATTTAATTCTTTACTTCTTTTCTTCATCCCAACTCCAGATATTAAGAACAAACAGTACTTAAAAAATGCAATTGATTAATATCTTTTATATGTTTTCTATAGCTGTAACATTCAGGTTGGTTTTAACAGGATATTAAATGTTGTAATTTTGTAGGCATATTGTATGTGAGTTCTAACATCTTCGGCCTTGGCACACGAATTCAGACTCGTTTAAATATGTTGGGAGTGTAAGTGTGAGTCTAAGTTTAACATTGAGTAAAAATGATAAATTTTCATATAAGAATAAAGACCTATAAACTCATTGCCTTAAGGTTTTGGATTAAGAGTGGTACCAATCCTTTATGTGTGAGTTTGACTCATGTCTCATTGCTCTTGTATCTCCCCAGTGATCCTTTCTCGGAAGATCCAATAGTGGTATCAGAGCCAAAGGTTTGTGCGGTGACCAACTTAGACAACTCCCTGTATCGAAAGTTCTGATATTGGGTCGGGTAAGCTAGCGTGTCCTATTAAGAAGAATGGTAGTACGGAAAAAGGGTTATCTGGTAGTTAGCTCGAGGGAGAAGTGTCAATGTGAAGAGATTCACACTTGAAAGGGAGATTGGTGAAAATCCAAATATGGAGTCTAAATCCAACATTGAATAAAAATGAGAAAGTTGAGCACCATATAAAAATGAAGACGCGTAAACCTATTGCATTAAGGTTTTAGATTAAGAATAGTCTTAATCCCTTATGTGTGGATTAGGCTTATGTCTCATTGGTGTTGTATCTCTCCAATAATTCTCTCTTGAAAGACCTAACAAAACTATGGTAACAGTATTTGCCACTGACACAACTGTTTCTTTGATAGTTGTGCATAAGATATTTTTATTTTATTTTTGGATTCGTTAGTTATAGAAATTTTTAACAAGAATAAATGTGAGTAATATTTTAGGTTTGAGGGACTTATTTGTTGCTTTGGCCTCTTAAATGTGAGTAATATTTTAATCATTATATTTTCAGTATTGTTTATAATACGATGTTTTGCCATAATTTTCTCCCTAAAAGATGCTTCAATGGATAAAAGGAGAAATACTCAAAGAGATTTTTGCTGTGTACTCAAATAGAATCTTATCCACCGATTTTTAATATTTTTTGGGACACTAACATTTTTAAATTTGATATGTTAAGAATAAATCGAGATAATGATTAAAATTATCAAGATTAGATAAAAAGGAGATGGGACAGGAGTATATAAAAATTTTTGCACTACATAATGCATCTCTAAGGTCTAACTAAGAATATACTATTTCAATATTCAAGCAAAACAATATATTGGATTAGCCAAAAAGAGTGATTCCAACGAGATAAAAGAAGAATAACTATATTCACTTTGTATGTCTTGAGTGAGACAACAGTTATTATTTCAAGATTCTAGAAACGAGAAAATTAAAGATGTTTGTACAAGTGGTAATTAAGTTTCGGGAAATATGAGAAAATAGGTTTAGATATCAGTTTAGACTTTTGAAATATAAGTTTTTCTTTATTCCTAAGAAGCAGAAAATAGATTTTAGAAGGGGTGAAATAGAGTTATAAGACTTCTTACCAAGACCGTTAGATAATTTGATTGATAGTAAACAGAAAAAGATATTAGTAAAAGAATTCACGTTAGTTCACCCCAATTTTTTTATTTTCTTTTCACATTCAATTCTTTCTGAAGTCACACTTAAGACATCTATAAATCAAAATTTTATTATAAAAGAAGTACGTCTATCACCTATAATTATCACTAACACAGTGAAAATTTTGTACGTTTATTATTTTAGACTTTTTATATTTATTTTAGGTTCAAAATTAATGCATGATACATAAATTCACGTCGCATGAAAAACAACTGACAAAAATTTACGTTGGACTATTCAAAGTGTAATGTAAAAGCTCAAATTGACATCAAACTATATATCATGCCTAATGTAAAAGCATGTGATCAATAAAAAAAACTTACAATGAAATGAGCATTTATGAGCTTGTTCCAATTTTGCATATGACGTATCAAATGAATGATTTTGATAAAGTTGAAAAAGAATTAGTAAACAAAGAAGTCAAACATAGGACAAAGGTTAGGTCATATGGGAAGAAGATTAAGCTATAGACATTGAAGCTGAAAAAAGACTGAAATCTCTAATTTTTAGTTCATACTTAACTTCAATACCTCAACATCATTATAAGAAAATGTTTCATTAACAACTAATTTTAGAGACCAAAGGTTTAGTCACTATAGTGACCAATTTATATATCAATTTACAAAAATAAAAAATTATTAGTTACTAAAATAGGCAGTATTATAAATTTTGTTGTAGTGAATCTTTTCACTAAGTGACTCAACCTTTGTCCTTAATTTGACTTTTCTACTCACTAACTCTTCCTCAACTTTAGCTAAAATCTTTTTCATTTGATACACAAAGGAAACAATTTCAAAAATATTCATTTCATTGTCGTTTTGTTTTTATTGGTGGTAGAAATGAACAAAGGTGAGAACTGATGTTCGATATTGATTTTAAATACCATGAAAGTCAAAAAGATGAAGACTTTTCTTACTATTACAACATATTCTTACAATGAGAAACATAACATATAGAAAAGAGGATTCGTGCAAACCCACAATTGAGTTCTACAACAAGCAGTCACAGTCACAAATGAAAATGTAAAGTTTAGTAGACAAACCTAAACAACAAAACAAATCAAACAAAAGATTTTCCCATGAGAAACCCACCACGAAAGAGGAAGACTTAGTAAAAAATGAGTCTGAAACCAACATTATTTCCTAATTGGAGAACAAACTTTAACTAGAAAAAGAGTTTCCAACATGTTTTGCACATGAGAAATGAGGAGGAGAACTTGTATCTGATCTATACAAAGAAATTTATGTTGAGCCACTTATTGGCTAACATAAAATAGAAAATTTACGTCGGACTCCATAGTGTCCAATGTAAATCATCTAATTTATGTTGGCTTATAAGGGGTCAACTAAAATGGCTTTCATTTATTACAAAATTGATTAACACAATTTTTTTATGTAGGTTATTTCACTATTATACATAAATTAAATTACGTAAATGACTATTTTTGTGTTAGTGTTTCTTTTCTCAAACTACATGAGTGTTACTCCTATAATCATGAAAGATATGAAGAAACAATAATCACTTTTAAAGAGATAATATATGTTAAAATATGCATGCATAAAGAGGTTTTTAAAATAACTGTTAAAATAAAAGAGGTTTTTAGAATAACGGTTAAAGATAAACTATTTATAAAATAATTAATTTTTAAAATAATAATTGATAGTAAAACTAGAAAAAAAAAGTGGAAACAAAAGAGAAAATCTTTTTATATATTGTTGTAGATGAATGAATATTTATATATATAAACTAGTTATAAGCATGCATAATAATAATAATAATAATAATAATAATAATAATAATAATAATAATATATATATATATATATATATATATATATATATATATAAATAAAAAGAATGCATATGATTCTTTATATGAGTGCCGCATAAATCTGGTCTAAACACTAAACTATAAAAAATGTGTCAGGAAAAGTAACATGTACAAGGAAAACACTTTTTAGGTTAATATGTTCAAAAACTTCTCAAAGTAGTTTCATGTGCGTCTTTTGATTCCATGAGGGTTAATTATCTTCAGCACTGGGAAACAATCAACCAAATTTGGCCTTCCAACCTCTTTCATGATGTTGGTCACCAACTCCTTCATCTCCCTATCTTTTTCAACAGACTGAATGAAATCCTCTGAGTAGATTGTGTTGACATCTAATTTATTATCATCTTGAAAGCTTGAAAATAGGGTTAAAAGACAGAGAAATAGATTGAAAATAAACAAGACGACTATGAAGATGTTAGCATGATCAAAACCTCTCAGAAAGTAAAACTTAGAAATTTGAAAAGGAAACATTTTTTCCCAAACCAAATGTGTGTGTGCCCGTGTGTGTTTGATAAATATACAAACCTTCCAATGTTCACAGGTTCACCCTTCAAGTTGTTATGGTGAATGTCACTATAAAGCTCTCGAACCTTCTTGCTTCTAAATCGTTCAGTGGCGTCCAAGTTCTTGTTGGAAAACAAGAGGCCATTTCATAGCTTCCTCAACTCTCTCCACTATTGAGAAACTGGGATGAAGGGAAAGCTGAAGTGGTCATGGTTGGGACCTTTCATTGCATATGGGATCTTTCTGTCTGAGAGAAAGTGATCATGGATTTGGAGCACCCTTTTGGCTGCTTCTGCTGAGGACATCACACTGGTGGTTACTTTACCCAGTTTGAGGCTCATTATTGAGCCATGAGTCGTGGCCAGGGTGGCCAGCAATATCATATATCCCACATTCAAGTTGTAAAACAAATTCAACTTCAAAAGATTATCATGTAAACAAATATTGATTGTTGATATCGGAACAAGTAGTAGCAAATAAACCAAAAGATTGTGCATTCTAAATTCTCAATCTAACAGACATAACCAAAGAAACACCAAAAGAGCCACAAATCTTAACAATTATTCTATATTCTCTACTGTTTGGAAGTGAAACTACTCTTACTACTTTCAAGTCAGACATAAGTTTTCAGAGATGAAATTTTACATACAAAAAGAACGTACAAGAAAAATTTTCTTTCATTATATAAGAGAGAAAAAAGAAAGAGGCGAACCACAATTCCTCTAGAGTAAAACTCATTGAAAGTCTTGAACTCAAGAAACCACTACGAAAGCTAGCAAAGTAGTCGCCACCGTAAAGCACCAACAAATCAATTGCGAACCTGTGAAGGACAAACGAACCCTCGCGAAGTTGCTGCAAGCTTCTAAAGCAAAGACCAGAGGCAACACAATCTTGGAACGAAAACATTAGAATAAATTTGTTGAAAGAGACAAACAAAGGTTCGGAAACCATTGACCTAGGGTTTTAGGAGTTGAGTGTTAGAATTAATTGACAAATTAATTCTATTAGTGACTCATTTGAAATATTATGATGGACCCAATTGTGATTTAATAAAATCTAAAGACTTATTGGTTATTATTATAGGAAGTGATAATAAAATATAATAAAGATAAGATAAAATAAAAACCAACTTGATGGACGTTGGTATATAAAGAGATTGGGGTCCTGTCTTTGGCCATAAGGTTCTTTTTACAGTCAGCGGCTGAGCTATTAAGGAGCAAGCGGGGGCCACGGCCCCCTCACACTTTTCCAATTTTTTTTTTTTCAATTTTTTAAATTATATGTATTTAATTTTTTTTAAATTGTGTATATTTTAAAATTATTTAAATTAAATGTATCTTTTTAAATTAAATAGTATTATATTGAAGAATTAATGAAATTAAATTAATTTTTATTTTTATTTTTTTATAAAGTATAATATTTAATATTAATAAATAGAAAAATATAAAATCAAATATAATAAATTAAAAAAACTATTAAGATAATTTTTTTTTCTTATTGTCTTTTGAGTTTTTCATATGTTGTAGTCATCTCTCACCTTTACCTAATTTCTTTTGTTATTAAAGAAAAAAAAAGTTAAATAGAAACTCATGATTTTTTGTTCTCATTGTTTATATCTTTTCTTCCATTTTTAAAGAAAAGAAACTTATCTCATTTAATAGTAAAATACTATTTTAATATTTAGCACTATTTTTTATCTCATGACATTTTGTATATTATTTTTTATGAATATAAAAGAGTAAGTAATGTATTATGTGATTTTTTATAGACAATTTTTAAGTGGACTTGATTATCATAATTTTTTGTTGTCTCTTAATTTTTTATTAGATTATGATAAATTATTTTAGTCTTAAACTTATTTTTTAAATAGGTATATTGATGAAAAACAAAAGAATAAATCCATTTTTTAAAATTGATAAAAGAGAAGTGAAGATCAAAACAGGACACCGCATAACAATGAAATAAAATGTTTGTGATGACTTTTGAATCGATATGTGCACATTAATAAAATGGAAAATGAATATTTGTAGATAATATGGTTATTTATATTGAAAAAAATACCTGAAAAATTTAGTTATGATTGAATAATTTGATAAGTTCAAGAATATAAAAAAATAATGGATAATTCTTTTATAGTTATAACTATACTAAATTATCTATTTATTTTTTATTAAATTAGAAAAAATAATAAATATATAAATTTTAAGTATATTATTTTGGCTCCCCCAATAATTTTGGTCAAGATCCGCCACTGTTCACAGTAACCCATCAAGAACGTGTGAGAAGAGAAAGAAAGGCAAATAGATAGATTGGATAAAGGTGGTTGAAGAGCACACAAGATTACAAATTTGAAGAACGCATATTCACATAATCTCCCATGGATCAAGGTTAGTGCTCTATTATGTTTTATTGTGTGAGAATCATAAATCTTAAAGATCCTTAATTAGTTTTACATTGAGAAAGTAAAAAGTAATTGTTAATGTTTCTGAAGAAACAAATAAGAGATGTTAGGGACACAAATATCACCTTACCTCAATCCTCAACATTTTGAGTTGGCTCTTTCTCGGTTTGCATATGCCATCTGCCAGTGCATGCAGTTTGGACTCTTTAGGGGTTACCTGCGGAGAGGCTCCGACGATCAAGTCAACAAAAGGGCTCTCAAAAAGTCAAATATTTGATTAAGGGATTAATGAAAGCATACCTTTAATTGTTGGGGTCCACGTGTATTTATAGAGTCATTAATTATGTTTGCCCTTCTTATAGGCTAGGCCATTGTTTGGGTCCTAGATGGGCCTGGGCCCAGACCCTGAGTTAGTGTTTGTTAGTACGAGGGGCCTAGTCTGCGATATTCTAAGTTTGGTGTTATCAACAGATGACGTCTTATCTTTTGAAGTAGGCGGCCTAGGCCGCTATGTATTTCCGCTTGACTAGTTACTAACATGATAATTTCATTTGTGGGGTTATGTGTAGGCAGGCTTGTCCGTGCAGTTTTCTTGGTCCGTGTAAGACCCGTGGAAATTAATTAATTAAATAATTAATCAATTAATAAATGCGGGTAGAAAGAGCCTTTAGGGCATTAATTATTGTTTGATGTGACGTGGACAAGTACTAGCTCAAATGGTTGAGAGTACTTTGGTTGTGTGAAAGCACTTGGGTTTGAGTCTTATGTATTCCAATTATGTGTTGTTGTTTTATTATTGATTTTTAATAATATGTATGAGTATGGAATTGGTATTGTAAGCTTATCATGATTGGAGTATATCATGAAACATGATTGGTTGAATTGGTTATGCACTTGAATGGTGACTAAGTGGTCATGGGTTCAAACTTGGTTGGGAATGAAATTGGAACTTTATTTTCTTAAAAGTGTAGTTTTGGAGGGAATATGAGAGGGCAAAAGAAAACCTAGAAGGGGAAGCCAAGAGGGGCTGGAAAACATCTATAATTCCTAAATGAGAATTAAACACACTAAAAATCCAATTTCGTTTTAGTTTTAAAACCCATCATAAAGACACCTATAAAAGCCAAATTTTAGGTAAAGGGAAGAGTTTTGGCAGTGTGGTGAACTGGTATAGAGAGGGCACGAGATTAAGAGTGTGAGTTGAGTTTTGGGTGTGCAAGGGCTAAAGCAAGAAGGCAATTGTGAATCACGAGTTATTTGTCTCTCTCTATTTTGATCAATAATTCCAGGTTAGGGGAGCTGAACCCGAAATGTGTATTGTTGTATGTTATTGTATGATTTTGATGAAATTATGCACTGAAATTCGTGATGCACATGAGGGAATTTGGGGGTTGTGAGTTGGTACTGTCTTATTTGAATTTTTGGACTAAATACATGAAGAAAAGGGGTTTATACATTGTAAATACGGGAATGGTATGAAACTTGGAAATTGGGAATTTTATGGAGTCTATATTGTGCCTATGTGTTGTTGCAATGTGTGTAAATTGGTTTGGTAAGAATAGGGACGTGTTTTGGTATGTTTGTGCATTGTTAGAGTGAACGGTGCACGTGATCAGACTCGAAACCCTGCAAGTCTCGCCCAAGCGACTCCATCTCGCCTAAGCGAGAGTTGTAGAGTCTCGTTTTTGGTTCTGGTTTGTGTTACTCGCCTACGCGACCAGGAAAAGGGTTGAGCAACATGGTCTCTCGCTCAGGTATGCTCGCTTAGGCGAGAATGACTCGCCTAAGCGAGGTCTCGATTAGTGTTGATGGCTGTTTGATTGCATCCTCGTTTAGGCGAGGTGTGTGTTATTTTTGAGCGAGGGTATGGCTCGCCCAAGCGAGAGGATCTCGCCTAACCGAGATAACGTGATGATGCTACTATTTTAAGCTCGCTCAGGCGATGTGAGATAGCCTAAGCGAGACTGAGGGCTTAGCTTGGGCGAAAGTTCTTGGCTTAAGCGAGTTTATGCAAATTGCAATGTTGTGTGACCTTGCGTGTGTTGGTTTGGCTACTTTTTCCTAAGTATAGGAAGTATATGCAAGTGGTTGTAGTGTTTGGGCTTGACGGACTAAGTCCAATAGGGGTTTGGGATGTGCTTGAATGGTTGGACACATGATGGGCATGGAACTGGTTGAGTTCCCGCCGGCTACTAATGGGCAAGGAATCCTTGGTATGGTGATTACATGTGTCGGGCGCACGATGGGCAAGGAACTGATATGTTCCCGTCGGCTACTATTGGACGAGGAGTCCATAGTATGGTGATTGCGTGCGTGCCAGGGTCTAAGTCGAGAAGGCTTGGATGATTTACTATAGACGAGGAGTCTGTAGGGCAGGACTATGAGCGGGATAGGCTCATAGGGTTGAACCACGAATGAGTTAGTTTCGTGGGAGCACAGTGAAGTCCCAAGACCTAGTTCATGTATATGACTCATGAAGGACTATGAGGTCATGGTTGGGTAAATTTGAAAATCATGAAGTTTTAGTTATGTTATTTTGGGGTGGGTGAGATGTTTATTTCATGTATCTGTTTATATATTGTGCATAGCTCACCCTTTCTGTGTGTGTATGGCGATGATCAGATAACTCATTATCCGAGAGCAGATGTTTTGACAGGTGGGCCAGGAGATGCATAAACTTAGAGTGAGGGATAGCAGGGGATTTTGTTTAGATGTTTATTATTTTGATTTTGAGATAAATATGTAATCCTATGGAACCATGTGAATATTATTTTAATTTTATAAATTATGGACTCCTGTTTTTACTATATATATATATATATATATATATATATTAAAGTTTTTAAATTTCACGTGTTTGTTTGGGAAATGGTATTAAATTAAATTAGGCATTTATTTTTATTTCCTATTTTAATTATTAAATATTAGTAATATTCCTTAGTGATGTTACAGTTCGCCTAGGTGCAGTACACTAGTCCCTTAGCATTTGTCGGGGGAGGTGCAGCGACAAGGGTTTGGAAATATGTGGGTAGTTTCCTTGGTCCGCCTAGGTGTAGTACACCAATCCCCCAACCTTTGTCGGAGGAGATGTAGCAGCAAAGGTTTGGAAATGTGTGGGTAGTTTCCTTGATCCGCCTAGGTGCAGTACATCAGTCCCCCAGCCTTTAAGTGTGATGAACAATGTTAAAGCTAAAGTTTAAGGGGTGATAGTAGATGAAAGGGTGCCAGATGTCAGAGGTCTAATTAGGGGGGTTTGCGTCGCCATTTTGAGTGTTGTGACGTTTCACGTTCATTGTTACGCTTCATGTGACTGATGCTTTTGGCGAGAAAAGTTGTTGTGGTTCAAATTGTTGATTATTAATACAGTTGTTGTTGAAAGTTTGTTCACGTTGGTTCATTTGCAAGAAATTTGAGAGTAGTTATTTGTGTGCTTGAGAGTTGTCCAATAAGTTCTTTGTATCTGCCGCCATCTTACTGTTAAAAAAGGTATGTCTAGTTCTAGCGATAGTGTGTCATTATCTTTTTCGGGTAGTGGGAGTGAACGGTTTAGGGGAGATGGGAGTAGTCGGTCTGATGGTGGGAGTGGTGGTCAAAATGTAGGTACGGGGAGGATTCCGATGGAGACAATTACTGAGGTAAGGGAAGACCCTCTAGAGGATATAGCAAAGGGTAACTGGCCAGCTAAGGCCGGGTATGAATGGGTTGCTAAAGATGTGCGGAACCAATATTCCTTGTTCAGATGGTCTAGGTTGCTTAAGTCATGGCTAAACTGCATACCTATCATGGAGAGAGACATAAGTCGTGACATAGTGGCTTTCGAGAGGGTAAGCGTCGTCGACTGCGTTTGTCACGGCCAAGAGGGAGCAACCAAGGGATTCTTCTACATGTATATGTGCCACTTTTCATAGCTGCACATCAGGCTGCCCTTTGATGATTTTACCATGGGGGTATTACGCCTACTGAACGTTGCCCCTACTCAGCTACATTCGAACAGTTGGGCGTACTTACAAGCTTTCCAGGTTCTTTGTCGATCGTTATATTTGCAGCCATCCCCACAATCATTTTTGTATTTCTATGATACGAGGCCCAAACATCCGACAACATGGTTATCATTGATAAGCCGATCGAGTATGACCAGGCTGGAAGCATTCACTCAATCATTCAAACATTTTAAAGACGGGTTCTTCAAGGTGGTAGTGAAGGAGCCTAGGCGGTCGTACTTTTATCATGATGACGGGAACACTAAGTTCCCCTTTAGTTGCACCGACAACCCTTGGTAGAATTAGGACATGAAGATGGAGAGATTGTCGTTGGCGGATAAGGAGGTGGTGGAGACACTGAGGAAGTTTAATGATAGGCTGCCCATTAAGGACTTAGTTAGGGTTTATAATTCGATTCATCCAATTGTTGATATAGAAGGTATCTTTAAGTGCTATGTTGTGTTTGAGTTAACTGATCATTGTTTGTTGTGATTACTGTAGGGCACATGGCACAAGTTGGGAAGAAGAACTTGAACCTTTTCAAAGCTCTTAGGAAGGAGAAAGCAGCGAAAGCCAAGGCTGCTGGGAGCACTGAAGTTCCCAATTTACAAGATTCCTTGATTGAAGTGCATGTGCACGGGGGATCGAAAAGAAAAGCGGAGGTGCTCACTAAGCAGGGCGGAGGGAAGGATGTGAAGTGAGTGAGGGCTGCCTTGTTGGGGTTGGGATCCTCTAGTGGTGCTAAGAAACCTGAAGCTGGACTCACACAGTTGCCGGAGACGCTTGTCCGTCGTGATATCGATATTAATCTGTCGGAGGCTCTAGTTAACTCGATTGATAACACGGAGCTGAATGTCAGGATTAAGGCTATGCTAGAATTTAATAGCAAAGCCTTGATTTTGGGACGTAGAGTGGGCACTCTGTTCCAGAGAGAGTTGAAAGAGGGCAATTGGTCGAAGGTAGAGGATTTGCATAGCCAAGTGGACAAACATGCTGAGGAGAAGGCGGCCTGGGAGAATGAAAGGGAAGAATGGCTGGAGGAAAGGAAGAAGTTGGGTACCTGGAAGGTTTGGTGCTTGGAGTCAAAGAGGAAGTTGAAGGGAAAGTTCGTTGATTTGGAGGCCAACTCTAACGAGTTGAAGGAAAAACATGGCGGTCTTGAGACCGAGTTGGAGAATCTTAAGGGTTGCATCATTCAAGAGCATATTAACGGTTTCCAGAAAGGTTTGCGTCACGCTGCCTTCTTTTACAATGACGTGGATGTGTCGGACTCCAGATTCGATGTGAATAAAGACGTAGTAGATGGTCAACTTATAAGCGAAGCTGAGACCAACCCTAAAGAAGTGGTGGAGAAGATAACGGAGGAGCCAGATGCAAATATCGATGATGTCGTAGTCGTGGAGGATGTTGATGAAGGAACAACTTAGGACTTAGTGTTTTATGTTTCCAATTTGATTTGAAGCCTAAGTCTGTAATAATTCGTACATTGTTTTACTTTATTGTTCATATGTTTATAATCCGTACACTATTTACTTTCCTGTTAATATGGTTAATGTTTGTGGTATACTTGTTGTTTGCTTTACACCGGTAGGCTATATTGTAGAAATGCGATTACTTGAATGATGATGGTATGAATATGATGCAATGTACATGTTATTTGCTTTTTAGATCGCGTAATTCGATAAATGCATTGGCGTTTGGGAAAACTAGGTTGAGTTTGCACGTGATTCGTTATATCGTTGTAGTATTTGTTCTAGACTGCTTCGCTTACTTGTGTTAAGTGTGGGAACTTAAATAATTTAAATCAGATAAAGGGTGTTCGACCCAGACCGCTTACTTGTGGTAAGGGTGGGGAACTTAAACAATTGAGATCAGATAAAGGGTGTTCGACCCAAGCCGCTTACTTGTGGTAAGGGTGGGGAACTTAAACAATTGAAATCAGATAAAGGGTGTTTGACCCATGCCACTTACTTGTGGTAAGGGTGGGGAACTTAAACAATTAAAATCATATAAAGGGTGTTCGACCCAGGCCACTTACTTGTGGTAAGGGGGGAACTTAAACAATTGAAATCAGATAAAGGGTGTTCGACCCATGCCGCTAACTTTTGGTAAGGGTGGGGAACTTAAACAATTGAAATAAGATAAAGGGTGTTCAACTCAGACCGCTTACTTGTGGTAAGGGTGGTGAACTTAAAAAATTAAAATTAGATAAAAGGTGTTCGACCTAGACCGCTTACTTGTGGTAAGGGTGGGGAACTTAAACAATTGAAATCAGATAAAGGGTGAGTATATGGTGAAGAACCCTCTATTTTATTGATGAATTTTGGGGTGCCTCGTTAAAAACTCTCTGGCCAAAACCCTCCTTAAGGAAAACGCCAGGTGAGGAAAAAGAGTACACCCAAGGTTACAAGTGTTCGGTACAACAGTTTTAGATGAGATACATTTCATGTGTTCGGTATCTCTTCTCCTGCATTATCATGTATCCGGTATGGTCCATCCTTATTGGTAAAGAATTTGTCATCCTTCTTTCTTGCACTGCTGGCCATTCTCCAAACTAGATCTCCTTTTACAAATGATTGTGGGTATAGGTTTACATTGTATCTCGTGGCCACCCTTTGTTTAATCGCCATGTTACGAATTTGTGCTTTGTCTCTTAATTCAAGCAATAGATCGAGGTGGGTACGCATATTTTGCTGGTTCTGGTCTGGCTCGTATACTTGGCAGCGTAGAGAAGGTTCATCAATTTCAACCGTTATCATTGCTTTCGCGTTGTATACTAAGTTGAAAGGGGATTCGTTTGTAGTGGACTGGGGCATACATCTGTAGGCCCAAAGTACTTCCAACAAATCTTCCGACCATCGACCCTTTGTGTCGTCCAAGCGTTTTCGCAATTCTACTAGTATGACTTTGTTGGCAGCTTCAGCTTGGCCATTGGTCTGCGAATGCTCTTTAGAGCTGGTGATGTGTTTGCTTTCAAGGCTGGTGTAAAATTTAGCGAGCTCCTTGTGTATGAATTGTCAGTTATGATGGTGTGCGGCAGGCCATAACGACATATAATATCTTTCCAGACGAACTACTGGACTTGTTGAACTGTGATAGTGGCTAATGATTTAGCTTCTATCCATTTGGTAAAGTAGTTGATGCCTACTATGAGGAATTTTACTTGTCCTTTTCCCAGTGTGAAGGGTCGAGGATGTCCATTCCCCATTTCGCAAAAGGCCATGGGGAGAGTATGGAATGAAGTTGTTCTTGCTTTTGATGGATGAGGTTACCATGTTTCTGACATGGTATGCACTTTTTGATAAAGGTGTGGCAGTCCGCCTCCATGGTTGGCCAAAAGTAGTTGGCTTTGAGTATTATGTTGGTCATGGTTCGTGCGGCAGAATGGTATCCGCATATTCCTTCATGGAGTTCCTTTATGATAATTCTCCATGGAAAAGAAAACAAGGTTTATGGTGGAAGAGAGATGGAAAGGAAGATAGATTTGAGCAATTTCATGTATGCAAGACTATATGATGCTTCAAAAGACATGATAACGAACAGAATTTTATTTCTTTATTCAATCCATTGATTTGACCAAAGAATGTTTTATTATTTTTCTAATTTTTCATTAGAAAGATTCCAAGAATTTGGTGATAAGAGAAGTGGAAAACAATTTGAACTTATTGTAGTGTAAATTTTTTTGTTTATTTTTTTTTTTAAATTATGCATATGCATGTTGAAACTATGAACATGGTACCATGGATGACCACAGAATGAGAATGCAAATGCATGTTTGTGCATCGCAAATCACTTATTCATTGATATGCTAATGAAATGCATGTTTATACCTTAAAAGACATTTTTTTTTCTTTTTTTTATATAATGCTATGATTGTGAAGAATTTATTATTATATACAAGGAAATGTGAGGGTAAAGGACAAAAATATTCTCCCTTTTGTGCCTTTATTTAACATGGGTGTTTGATGCTTAAAGTTCTAAGGGAAAGTATATGTGCTCACAAGGATAGTTTCCTAATACCTAAATATCAAGGTCACTAGAGCTATGGCCCACTTCATGGCATTTTCCACGACAGTTGATAAACAATAACAAGTGAGAGTACCAATGAAGGAAACAAACTCTAGCTGGGGTTCTCACAATGACCACTTGGGATGTACATCCACTGTGACAATGCTACACAATCCCTTCTATTTCTAAGCAACTCAGACCCGAGTATAGGGTCCCACTCATGTAATGAAAAAATTCTGTGTGTGTGAAGGGAGAATCAGGGTTACGTAGTTCTTTATGAAAAACTATTTGAGGACCTTTTTGATTTGATATTTTTTTAATTTTGAAAATTTTTTTATTTAAATTTTTACTATTTGGAATTATTTTAAAATTGGTGTTAGACAAACACTATAGAAATGAGAAAAACTATTTTTTGTTATGAGTTTTAGAATAAGACAAAACAAAACTCAAAAGTAGGTGAAAAACGTATAATATTAAAACAAAATATAGTAAAATTTTGGGAATGAATAAATTGAAAAATTTGGCACTGACATACCTCTTAAACGTTCCAGTTCCTCTTCTTCTTTATCAATCTTTTGTTCCCTACATTATAGCTATCTTCTTATTTTTCCTACCTCCTCCAATATGTTTTTTTTAAGAGAGGTGAAAGAGGAGGAGTGTATGTGAGAGTGATGAAGGGAAAGAATTAGAGAAGTGTAGAGAATTTTTTTTTTCAGGTCCCCCTTTTCCGTATGACAGAGTGCATATTTATATTCATATATTGCAATATCAATGCAATCTCAGCCTTAATTGTAATGAACAATATAAGGAAATAATTGGTCATGATAGCAGCACATTGTGGGGATCAAATCATAGCAAATCAGAGCACAAAATCAATCAAGATCAGTAATATTGATTCTAATTATATGAAGATATATTGCTTTTAATATTAGAATCATATCATTAATTTCTCTATCGAAACAAAGGTGGTAGAAGATATGTTGAGTTGTTGGGCTCATGAAGAGGAGTGTGATAACAAAATAGACTCTTCCTTTTTTTTTTCTTTTTTTTTTCCTAAAATTAAAGTTTGAAAAAATCTTTGAAGAAAATTTTGTTTCACCTTATTTTCTACTTTTATTTTTATTTTTTTTGAAAATAAATTTCTTCACCCGGACGAAATTGGGTGTTCACAGTGTGTTATGAAAGTTTTTTCCCTTTGTCTCCATGGTGTATCCAATTTTAATCTGTACTGTAGGGGGCAGTCAAATCCTTTTCATGTGAAGGTCGAAGCAACGAACGACCAATTCCCCTTGGACGTGGTGATCCCTTCGGAGATCATGGAATTATGTTTTAGCGAGAAGCTACCCACGGATGGTTCCGAGCATACGACACGTCAAGCAAAAGGGCACCAACTATTGATAATATGGAATTATGTAACAACGAGCGACCACCTACAGGTAGTTCTGAGGGCGCCAATTATTAATCATATGAACAAATACAATCTTGGTGATGTCGAACGGCTCATAGTGAGTCAGATCAAGGTTTGTCGTAAATATATTCCAATCGAACCATTGTTGACTTAAGGATCCAAATATCTTTAGCAGATAAATGGATCAGTTGGATCACCGAATGAACGACAAAAATGTCAAACGAACAACTAAAGTGAAGATCCGAAGACTAATCAAGTTGTTTAAATAGATGTCAGGTCCCTACATGTGAAACACTATCCAAATTGGGCATATAAGACTCGACATTTGGTGGCCTATTACACCGTCGAATGCTATACGAGGTATTGGCCTTCATAATTAATTAACACACTATATAGCCATGCATATCGACTCATCCTTATTAAAATTTGCATTGAACAATAATATTTATAAATAATAGTAAAACAATACAAGTCCACGAATAATCAAGTACGTACTACAAATTTTACAAGTATGTGAAGGCTATAAAGATATCTAGAGATACTTTTAAAATATAAATTTTAAACAAAACGTAAAAAGGGTAAATAGTTTTAAAAAATATTTATATTAAAAATATCATTTTGAAATAAGTATACTTATGCTAATTAACAAAATATCAGTAGTTTATTTCATATGTACTTAATATAATTTAAGTAATTTTAAATTTGGAAAAAAAGAAAAATATCACACCTTAATGATATTTTCCATGTGTTTCAAGAGGTCGGGGTCTCTCTGAATCAAGGCGTATGTACTACAGGACAAGTTTTCAACAATATGCATTGGGAGGGCTTAAAACTTTCGTCAACATGAAAATCTCTTAATCCAATGAAAATATTCCATCCCATTTTATTCTTGTTGGATGCCTAGTACATATCTCCTTTGTTCGATTCCTAGATGCTTGAAGATATTAATTAATGTTATCGTATCAATTATAAAGTATATCTTTTTCTTGTGGTCTTTCCGGAATATCTTTGAACATTTTATATATGTAATAAAAGAATATTATTAAACATTATATATATTTTAGTGACGAACCGAATCCGTTATAGAATACAAAACAATCCATCAAAAAAGTATTAGTGACAAATTTGATAATAAAATATACTTTTGCGTTATTTAAGACTTTTGGCAGTGATTATTTTTATCATTTTGTCATAGTTCTAGAATCGAAGCATATCATGACAAGACAAAAAAATGTTCGCTTTTTGCCTCGGTCTCAATCGAAGAAGAAACTTTCATATTCTACCTCGGTTCAGCGGAGAACCGAGGTCATATGTGTCTTTCTACATTTTCAACCTCCCATTTTCTCCACTAGAAACCTTAGGCAGCAACCATAGTTCCACCACAACTCCTTCAACCACCGCCAAGTCTGAAACTTACCACCAAAGATCCGCAACCACCACAATCTTCTCCTTCACTGTAAGAGCAATTTGTGAATCGCACCACCACCATGGAACCTCCGTGTTCTTCATGCATGAAAATGCAAACACCACACTTGCATAAACACGAACAAAAATCAACCATATGCAGCAAATCACAAACCCTAAATTGCGCCTCTTGCCCCAAATCATGAAACCACCTTTGTCATAACAAGTTTCTTCATGTTGCCGCCACCTACACGTATCGCCACCATCAACGATAGATCTCCACCCACGCACAACACCAATCTACCACGCACATGCAATACAACGAACTCATGCCCACTTCGTGATCCCCAAATAACACTTTGCCAAGCCAGAACGCGAATGAGGCAAACTTCGTGTACTCGCGAGTGGCTGAAGCATAGCAGCAGCAACAAAGTTAGGTGGCTAAGTGAGATAACACACAAGGAAGAAGAAGAAGAAGAAGAAAAGTGATTCGCAATTTTTGAACCCTAACGAACCTTATAGCCTCGGTTCAATTTTTAACCGAGACAGAAAACAACTTTTTGCACCGGTCCAATTGCACCTGAGGCCAAATATCATTGCCCTAATGACATTTTTGAAATATTAGCCAACTTTTAGGCTTCAGGTTTTCAAAATCGAGGCATATAAGACTTTTTGACACCGGTTTTCTGAGAATCGAAACAGAAAGATGTTTTCTACTTCAGGTATATGTCGAACTGAGACACAAAAATTGAAACAAATGGCAAAAATGCTATCACGCCATTTTATACTTTGGTTAAGTGATAGTCGAGATCTATAACACTGGTTAACATGGCAAAACTTATGTATATATAATTTCTTGAAAAAAAGAATTTGTAGATCTTGTTTTGTGTTGCTGCTCTCACCTTCTTAAAATATGTACATAAAGATATAACAGTAACTATACATATGTAAAGGAAAATGGATACCAAAATGTAACAATAGATAGAAGGGAAACAATTATAAGTATAATATGAGATATGATATATAATATATAATATATAATATATATATATATATATATATATATATATATTAATAAAAGATAATAATAAATTTTTTTTATTATTATTATTATTATTTTAATTAAATATATAGTGAATTAGGTTTTCTAGAATTAATAAACTTTATATATATATATATATATATATATATATATATATATATATATATATATGTGTATATATTTCTGAATTAAAGTTTAGTGGGTACGGGTATCCACGGATACGGAAATATATAAATTTATACAAGAAATATATAAATTTTTTAGGAAAACATATATAGATTAAGCACTCTTGATATATGGTCGGGTTGCTTAACTCATAAAATCTAAAAGTAGGAGGTGAATTTATAGATATTATTTGATTTGATTGAATGAACTTACGAGAGTAGTTTTATTTTTATGCATATTGCTATTTTTAATTATTTTTGTAATTTTTTATAAGTGTTTGTGAGACTCTTTTTCCTTTTTATTTTTTCTCTAAAAAGGTTTGAGTCTGACTTGGTTAGAGGGCTCAAGATTAGCCCACTTGGGACCCAAGACCCCTTCTCAGCCACTTACCTTTCTATTCCTTTGCGTTTTTAGCGCATAAGCTCTAGTTTCACTTTAATCCCTGTCTTGGTCTAATTTTTGTCCCTATATGTTCCTGTTTTCCAGCTTCTTGGGATGAATTTCATGTTTGGGTATCTATCACTAGTATAAAATAAACTTTTAATACCGGTTAAAAAAAGGTTTTTGATACCGATTCTAGCATCGGTATAGATGCAGGCAGTATAAAAGATATTATCTTTCTATATATAATTACCCAAAACATCCAGAAAACAAATCTCATTCAATCTAATATTTACATGAAATAGAATCTAATGTTTACATGAAAAAGATAATACTACTCCAAACTAAATTACTATATAAGTCATAAAACACCTAACAACATCTTATATAAACACTAAAAAGAAACGAAGCCCACTGCTCATTAACTTCCTTCAAGACTCCTTGATCCATTGGAGATGTGTCATTGAAAATCTACACTATGAATAGTTGAGTCAATAATCTTTTAGTGATAAATACTTAAGATGTGATTTATAAATTGTACATATTACCATATCCCATGAGTCAACAATGTTTGCGGATATAATTCTATGCATGTGCCTCATGGTATAATATCCACACTCATAGCTTCCCGGTTGACGTGAGCACTACAATTTAAATTCATATAATATCATAAATTTGATAATTGTATTTGAATAGTTTGAAGATTAACTACTTATAGTTGGCGCAATGAACTGCAACTTCTTTCTAGAAGTGATTTGTTGTCCCTGTAACCTGGAATGAGCCTCAACCGCTTTGTAAATGTTAATGTATACTGAAATTGTGCCTAGTATGGAACTTAGTAAATTAAATTATATAACACAAAAAATAAGTTAAGAAAAAAAAACTTACGCTTGTAATGTACTTTTAATTTTCAAAGTGTTAGGCTTCTTGTGTAATGAACACAAAAGAACCACAACAAACTTCTGAGGAAAAATTACCAGTAATTGCTAGTGACCCCTGTAGGTTCAAATACTATTATATACAATTAAGTTTTACATAAATATAATTTAATAAAAGACATTCTTACTACTGCAAATAAGGTGCTAAGTACACTTCTTTTTTCCCAACATCAAATGCCTCTAATAGGTACCTTTGAACCTCTTCACTTTTACTCCCAACGCCTTGAATGGAAATAGGATCAATAAATCCATATGTGTGATCATTTTTCTTCTCAGTGCATCTGCAATGTAAATACCTTAAACATTGAAAATAAATAATATAAGAATAACATATTGAATATATTCAAACTTCATAAAAGTAATACAAGTTTACTTACAACAACCAAAGTTGTATTACTGATATACATAACATATTAATGCCAGAGAGAACTTCAAAAATATCCTTTTGACATATAAAAAAAAGGGGTGTTCAAGGTCCTATTTGTGCCTTGGGGAGACATTTCTAATTGTATAGGTTGCAAGGCGATAGTCGTTACCATTGCACCAAGTCGTTCTAGAATTGTCTGTTGTGGTAACAATTCATTTCACATCTTCCTTTTCTTGTAGTTTAACTTGCTATCAGATTCAAACTTGCTATCTTTCTGTTTGTATCGTGACACCCCACATCGTGGACATTGATGTAACATGGCTCCTTCCTGTACAAGACACAATCGGTTATGCATGCATGAATTATTGATACTTTATACCCATTGGACGCAATATCTTCTTCGCATCATAATGCCTGTTGGCAATGTGTTACCTTCAGGAAGCATGTCACTTAATAACTCAAGTAATTTTGTGAAGCTTTTATTAGTCCACCCATTTCTTGCCTTCACATTGAACAATTTTAATACCGTTGAGAATCGAGTATACTTTGTGCATTCTGCGTAGAGAGGTTTTTCTGCGTCATTGCACAAATTCTTATACACATTTGCACGTTGGAAGGAATCATATCCAACATCACGAATCATTTCCTCTAATCGATCACCCATCTCTAAATCAACTTCTTCTTCTTCTTCAGACACATCAACACTTGGCATGTCTATCAATTCACCATGCCATGTCCACCTTGTGCAGCTCTTTAAGAAACTGTCACAAAGAACATGCTCCTGAATAACGTTAGTTGGTAGTTTTCTCTCATTCAAACAATTAACACACGACCAGTAGAATCTCCCATTATTATCTGGAATATTCATATTTGCAAATTTAAGAAATTGTTCTACTCCATTCTCATATTCATTTGTTGTGCGTATAAAATTTATCCAACTCTGATCCATTGTGAACTTAGCTAAACACGCAGTCCTATATGTGAACTCAGTCCTACACCCTACACCATTTAATGTAACATAACATCTCATTTGACTTTGGAACAATTCACATAAAGGAATTATTAGCAATGGAAATTCTATGAGCACAAGCTATATAATTCACTTATAAAGATAGAACAAAAGAATCTCTCAAACAGTTAAACAACAACCTTTTATTGATAATAGACATCATAATGTTACAAAAATTAATTTATATGAAATAGTGTTTTACTTTGATACTAATTTATGCAACTGAAATTTCACAACTAAAATTTAATTAAGATGCAAGAATTGTATACAATTTACTTTCATAGCATATAAAAATTAACATCAATCTTAAAAACAAAGGATGCTACAAAGGGTTATATGGAACATAAGAAAAGAAAGTGGCAAGAAGCCACATATGAGATAAGGTTCAAAAATAAGGACAAAATTCACAATTATGCATGTGATCATTTCTAGTTTTCTAGGTAAAAACTACATGCTACCATACGCACATAAATCATACATGCCACCTACCTCCTATTATTCACATATCATGCAAAGAAAAAAGTTAATAAGACTTTGCGATTGAAGTACAAACATCAAAATATTAAAACCACCTAATGAATTAGATTTGATGTGTCAACAAAATACATTGGTCATAATTTCATTGCCTAAGTAAAAAATTAAAATGCCTTTGAAACTAAGTAAAGAAAGAAGGTTAATTATATACGACTGTACAAATAATTTATGGGATAACCGTAATAATAATGACAACATACTTAAAATTAAAATATTATTTAAACCACCTTTATATATTACTTGGATTAAAAAAAGAAAAGAAAAACTTGTTTCCATATACATTCAAAAATAGAAGAAATGGGGTAGCAATATCTGAAACCTAAAAGCTACTACATCAGTCAAAGAAATTATATTTATGAAAACCCAAAACAATATGATAATGAAAAAATGTATCGATATTTTGAGAAGTGCATTAAAATGCATACAGTCTTCTAACAATTAATTTTCCTTTTTAAATAACAAGTTATGAAGTGAAAATTTCAATTGGATGATGGAGAGAAGAACATAAAGATGGTGGTAATGGATGAAGAAGGAAGAGTGAGAGAGTTAATTTAGTTTTTGAAGAGATTCTGAATAAAAGAAAACAGGTAGTAAAAGTGAAGAAAAGGAAAAGAATTATGTGACATGCATTAGTTCGTACAGGAAAATAAAAAAAGAAAAAGTGGGAGAGGAGAAAAATGGATAGAGACATGAAAAACAAAAGAAAAAAGAAAAAAGAAGTGATGGAGATGGATTGAAAGATGAGAGATTGGGTGGGTGGACAAAATCAAACTCCTCTATCCCTCTTGTTTAGTATTAATCACAGTGATTCCAATGTCCTTATTTTTGTTAACACTATGTTCGAAGATTGCAGTTTTAAAATAGAAAATGTTTCTGATTGGAACTATATTGCAAATCATGAATTAAATAACAAAGAAAATCATGTTTTTTATTGAATAAAATGAAAACAATAAGAAATAGGAGAACACTCTCTCCTCCAAAGTTTCCTACCAAAATTTGTGTGATATTCAAGTTTCCACTTCGTTTAGGTTTAATAGAAAGTTTACTCAGATTCTTGTTTTCCTCTTGAGGTGATTGGAATGGGGAATAAAAGTCTCTTTTCTTATATGTTTTTATTTAACTGGTGCATACAAAGACAACTTCTTTTGCATTTGGGTGGCTTTTCCAAAAATAGTACACAAGACTTTTGCGAACAAAACCCGATTTAATGAAAAATGAGTTAAAAACTTACATCTAATAAAGTTTAACAACTAAGAATCAAGAGAAAGTGGAAGCAATCTTTGAACATCGAAACTTGTCAGGGATGTAGTGTAGTGCAAGTAGACTTTCTTCTTTTGAGAAGATTTTGATCATATTTGTCCATGCATAAATAAAATATTAGTTGTGCCACATTGAAGCAAATGAAATCATGGGTTCTATTTTTTTTTTATCGCGGTGTATGTGTATTATGTAATCTGTTCTACTACTACATAACCAGTTATGTACCTCTTCTATCATTTTCCTCAATCCATAGAAGCTCTTTTTTCTGAATGCTCTAAAAGTACCTCCAGATGTAGCTGAATTAGGGATTATGTCCTGAGCATACCCTACATTGATATGATAATGTAGTTTAAAGATTAAGCTTAGTTAGACTTTGGGTACTATAATTCTTGGTTTAGGAGTGTTCAAATTTAATAGTTATCATATTGCATTAGAATCATGAGTAGTATCCGCTTATTGATTTTTTCACTACCTGCACTAACTTTTAATCAATATGCATTAGGTATGTTTCATTTCAAGTTTTTACTGGACCTTGTTTTACTAATAAGATGTTTCTTGTGTTGAAATTCCTAAATGTTATTCTATGATTCCTTCTAATATAGACTTTCCTATATATTTTGCAGCTCGAGCATGGTTGAGAAATGAAAGAATCCCATTCCTTTGGATATCTCCATTTACAAGTTCATCAAGAATAATAGAACCATGGCCACTCTTTGGAACATATATGGAATAACAACATGCATTTCTACAGTCATGACTTTTAAATATTTTGAGGAGACAAAAACCAAGTTATTTATTAGTGGAGTTGGCTTAGGTTTGTATAAATTATTGATTTCAATATGAATTATTGTATAAATATGAAATAAATATTGCATAGCACCAAATACTTATTGGTAATGAGTAACCTACCCTAAAATCTTTGCAGAAACAACCTAACCTAGAAAAAATAGGAAAAACGGAAACATCAAACATGGCAAAAGCAACAAACCCAGCAAACAATAGGAGAATAGTGGTATTGCTTGAACGCGAAAACAATGGAGGTGCGAAACACGAACGTGAATAGAGGAGATAAACTCCAATGGAGGAGCGAACGCAAATGTTGAAGGAAAGGATAATGGAGAAGATGATGAGAGAACGATGATCGGCGAATGCGAACGATGAACGGTGAATGCGAACGGCGAATGCGAATAGTGAATGCGAACGGCAAATGGCAAACAACGAACGACGAACGGCGAACGACAACCCAAACGATAAACGCGAACAGACCTTAGGAGCAACAGGCGAACACTGGACAAACACGATGAGACCCAATGTGGGGAGTAAATGGAAAAGAAAAAAAAGGGAAAGTCTGGAGAAGCAAACACACTGTGAAACATGAAACATCACTAAGAAATGGGAAGGGTAAGAGAAAAATCGAATATTCTATACATATTATACTTAGAACAATTATAAAAAGTCTTATTTATTATTCTAAACATGTCATTGAATCACTTTTTATACCTATTTTAGGCCCAACAGGAATAAAAGAACTCATATTATTCATAAAATTATTATGGTCTCTTTTTTTTATAGCTAATGAATTTGAACAGGTATAATATATAGGTATAAAAAACTAATTTTTCACTAGTATATGGGTTAGAGAATTTTAGGTAGTTTAGATTACAATTGGGATGAGAGATATTGATTGTTGCAAATGTTCAGTTTGGTATCATCTATAAACAACTTTGAAATGATTTTGAGAAAAAAAAGTGCAAGATACCAAATTGTTCAATGGAACAAGTCAAAATCTCACAACCAAGAAGCATATGGTGTGGCGTTATTCATTTTCCTGCACTGCACACCTTTCGTAAAATGAAGGTTCCTACTTCATTAACCTTTGGTTTGAGCTGAAAGTTTAAAAGCTGATCCTTAACACATATTTCTTGACTTGGATCGGTCGATTCTTGGAGCGGAGCTCTGTAGTGAGAGCATGTTTTATCGCAAGGTCCTTGTAGTTTGGTTGTTGACAACATTGACCTTCGTTTCTTGTTTGGTGCATAACTTTCTGTATAGTTATTAAATTAAGTTGGTTCTTGTTGCATTTGGTTCTTGATTCAATCATCTTTAATTTGAATATAAATACAAAATTTTTAGAGCTTTACACAAGCTGCAGTTTTATTTCTAAAATCCCAAATCATTTGCATAATGTGTTGTTAAGTTGGATTGGATAAAAGTTATAATAATTAGTTATTTTCCAAGAGAGACATATGTTGTATGATTTTAATATGTGTCTTCAATTGCTTGTGTGAGAATATAGGAGATTCCATGGGGGAGATCCTATTTGATTTAATTAGTAGTGTGTTCATTGATGTAAGGAGTTGGTACTGGAGGTTTATCTTAATACTATAATGCTCATTCAAGACTCATGTAGAGTGGAATGAGTCATGTGGTGAGAGGGGCATGAGGTCCTGTCTTTAAGAATAGTGATAACGCTGTCGTTGACGTGATCAAATTAATACTACTAAACTATAGCAACTTCAGTATTGCTAAGATAGTAGTCAAGAAAATAGAAAGGGTAAAGTAACCCTAAGTCGTCTCCCAACGAACACAGAATTGATTTTTAACAAATTTGTTCTTATAAAACTATACAAATGAGTTAGTCAAATAAAATAAAAAATATAGGGGATTAAGATAAACAAAGATAGAAATAAAATTTAAAAGATAAAAAGAAATAAAAACAATAGTAAAGAAAATAGATTGATTCCATTGCTTTTTCAAAATAGATTC
>Ga0214542_1003801_pt1 | contig 30374 bp, 24 predicted proteins | sample CNSS1metaG_FD_160096 | JGI IMG/M metagenome (GOLD analysis project Ga0214542, IMG submission 160096) | Root nodule microbial communities from cowpea collected in UCLA plant growth center, Los Angeles, California, USA - CNSS1 | ecosystem: Host-associated > Plants > Roots > Nodule | place: USA...
AAAAAAAAAAAAAAAAAAAAAAAAAAAAAAAAAAAAAATTTATATATATATATATATATATATATATATATATATATATATATATATATATATATATATATATATATATATATATATATATATATTCACGAGGGAGTAAAATATTTCCATTTCTTAAATCTATAATTATAACTTTTGTTTTGTAAAATTGTCACTCAGAATGTAATATTTCATGTCAATCTTTTTACTATTTTTGTTAGTATTGTGTTTTTTAATCAAAAGTAATAAACAGAACAATAAAGAAAACATTTGAGATGTTCTAATTCGTATACAATGTCGAAAATATATATTGTAATACCAAAGGCTTTTATGGCCTCATATGTCCCCATAAATAGTACACTATCATCCTTACAAGATTTTAAATTTTTTGCATACTTATTTAAGAGTATGTCTTCTCCATTATAAAATAAACATTTTTGTCTCCCATAGATGTTGAATACACGGTTTATGATTTTCTTTATGTTTGAAGTGGCTATTACAACTTCCTCCAGAGTTATATGATAGCAGGTGTTCAAATGTTTTGGAGTGGCTATTAGAATTTCCTCCGAGTTAAGGAAATCGTTTTCTTTTTTATCTACATATTTACTATATTTTCCTATTAATTACTCAACTAAATTTTTAATTTTTAAAATTTTTAATAACAACATTTGAAAATGTGATTCTTTTTTATTTTTAAAAAACAAAAAATTCACTGTCTTAGACGACTTTTTTATAAAAAATCCAAAATTAAAGTCGTGCCATTGACACGAATTTAATTTATACTTTGCTTAAGTAGGTTAATTAAAGTTGTATGATTGTGACATGACTTTATTTTTATAGGAAAGTTTTACCATTTTTATACGATTTTAAGTCAGATATACCCAAATTTTTTTATACTGGCATGTCTTCTTTTTAATGAAATCGTATTATTTCACTACAACTTTTCCTTCGTAGAAATTATTTAAAAACTTGCACCACTTTTGAAATTACAAAAGTAAAATGTACCAAAATCATAAAAGACAGTGTTAAACATTATTTTAGTTTATCTTAAAATGAATTTTAACAACGTAAAAAAGAGGTGTAAATCATTTTATTGGGAATAAAATCAAGCTTCAATCATTTTATAAAAGTTTAAGAGTGATTTCAAATTTCATAGAAGATAAAAACAAAGAAGTTATCGGAACCAAAATAAAAATTCTTTAATTTTATATAAAAGAAAGTCATATGGTCTAGTAAAAGGAGTTAAAAAGACATTTTTCTTTTAAAAAATAGAAAAATCAACATTAATACTTTTTTTTACAATATAATTTAAATTTATTCACACCCTAATTGATTGCCGAGAGAAAAAACGAAAATAGAAATCAAATTGGATAAAAACAATACAAACAAAGGCACGTGGGAAAACAAAATATATGACATGCAAAATAGGAACGATCAAAGCTCTTAAAATCTTGCGAATGAACATAAGACAAAAAAATATAAAAAAGAAGAACTTGCATTTTCAAGAGAAGAGAATAAATATAAGAAGAAAATTTATCACTTGAATTGAATAAAAACTTAGGATAAGATTTTAGAAATATTACTATTCTTATTTTCATTATCATTAAGTTAAAACAACAATTATTAATATTTTTAATTTGATACTTTAATTTTAAGTAATTAAAATTTATTTAATGAATACTTTTTAAAATTAAATAAAAATTAAATTATAAATTTTTTTATAGAATGAGATTTTAAAGTAAGATCACCATTGTATTTTATATTCAACATTATATAAAAGATAAACACATAACTACCCCTTCTTCTGACAAAAAAGAGCTGAAAGAACAAATCTAAACATAAACTCTTTTACTAAACATTTAAAAACATCTTCCGTAACATTCCAAAAACTGAATAACCTCAAATTAATAAAACATCACATACATGAATATTCGGGGTTTAGGGTATAAAGGCAATACGTCAAATATACCCAGATTACAAGAAAAGGGCTCCACACGGCCCAAACAGAAATACACTGAAAAAACAAATAATTATACTAGGTCTTGTTCGGACAAGAAAAAAAAACATAACTAATAAAATCATCCAGTAATGGGCACCGCAGTGGGTCCAATACCCATCCAATCCATCAAGTTGCAGCAGCATCCCTATTATCATCACCACTGCCAAGGGTTCTCACATCTACTCCCATCAACAAGGTTGATGATCATTGTAAAGGAAGAGACCACGCATAACACACAAGCAAGCAAAAGGGTAAGCTAGCGAAGAAGTCATCATATCAGGCACTCAACATACCATTTCACATTCAAACATACATAGCAAACACCCACATGTGAAGTACCCATCCATATAAAACCCTAAGATTTAACTATCCGGATACGTAATTGAGGCACCACCACGTGACAGTGGAATTATGTCCTAGCAATGAGGCGTCACCGCGAGGCCTTCACGGAATTATACCCTTACAGGAGGCACCACCACGTGGCCTTCGTGGAATTACGCCCTGGCCCTAAGGCACCACCACGACCCCCCGTAAAATTACGTCCTTTTGTCGAGGCACCACCAAGGACTCCCCTTAAGAGGGTCCATGGAATTATGTCCAATCGATGAGGCGCCACTAAGATCTCTCACTACAAGAGTCATGGAATTATGCCCTACCCATACTTTAAACATGTTCCACCTACCAATCAGGAATTTCCCATAACATAAATATCATGTATAATCAACAATTCATACAACTCATGCTTTCCAATTCATACCCAATCAAATAACATGCCATTTCCATTTCAAATGTAACATATTAATCATGCCATCATTATGCAACCCTTCTAGTAAAGCATTTGGGTCAGATAAACAAGCCACACATCAGTGAACCACTCAATAACAACATCAAAACCTGCCCGTTGCCTCGCTCAAGCTAACAGGGCTTGCTTAGGCGAGAGGGACCCTCTCGCTCAGGCGAATCCCATCTCGCCTAGGTGAGGGCCCGACGAGGGGACAGGGGACTCTGCGAGGTCTCGCTCAGGCGAGTCCCTTCTCGCCTAGGCGAGAGCACTCCTCGCTAAAAAAGAACGCACGTCGCCTAGGCGACAATTCGAATAACAAAAACCTGGGCGAGCCTTTGATAATCTCGCCTAGGCGAGACTAGTTCGCTTGGGCGAGAAAACCAGCACTCGCCACTGTTTTCTCGTACAACAGCCAAAACCACGAACCAAAACATGCTTTAACTCAATCCAAATCGGACACAACGATAACCAAGCCATACAAACACGAAATGACGACAAAACAACGGAAAAACACAAGCAACCAAGGGTCCTAACTTTCCTTACCTGGAATGAACTAGCAAATAACTTTGACACCTAAGCCCACCACTACAGCAGCTCCACGAGCAGATTGAAGAGCTGGAGATAGTGGCACAGAAGGGAGATTAGGTTTACTACAGTGAACCCCAACATAGAACACGAAAATAACTTAGAGAGGGTTTAAGGTCATGGAACAAACTTACGTGCAGGAGCAACGGGGTTGAACTAACTCGAACGGAACGGAGGACCAAACCCTAGTAGAGACGGCAGCAGCAGCTCAAGGGTGTGCGAAAATTTGTTTTACGCAAAAAGCACCAGCATTAGGGTTTTGGGCAGATTTAGGTCAGGTTTTCCCCTTTGGGCCAGTCCTAAGTCCCAAAGGTTAGGGGCAGTCTTAAGAAAAAGGACAGCACGAAAAGTGGGCCTTACATCTTCGAACCATAGGTTCGCCTTACACTAGGTTGATGGTTTAACCTCGTTTTGTACATATTTAAGGATACACATTTTAGTATAGTATAATGTATTCAGTTAAAGTAACTACTTCGACTCTTTTGTTTCTGAACAAATACGTCGTCATCCTCCTTACTTTTTTATTTTTACTTAAATAGTACAAATTTTTTATCTCATTTTCATTTTTGTGGGAAAATATATATTTATACATTTTCATGCTATCTTACTATTTTTACTTATTAATTATATAACTTTTTTATGAAAAAGGTAAAAGTCATATACAGAAATATAATATTAATAAAAACTCAATATTAAAAGATATATGTTCTAAATATTTACATGATTAAACATTAAAAATAGAGAGTTATAGATTTTTATGAATTAAAACACAATTATAAATAAAAATAGTAAAAAAGAACACAATATATTCTTTAAATAAAGTTGTGCAAACAAGAAAATGCAAATTATGACTGTGATCAAGGTTGTCAAATTCAAGAATTTATGTAAATTTGTGGGAACTTACTAAACTCGGATTGTAGACTCGACTCGTAAACCGGTAAGAATTTACTTTAAATAAAAAAATTAAAATTATTTATAATTAATATAATACTTTATTATTATATGATTTTATAAATAACTTTTTAATTTTTAATGAAATATTATTATAATTTTTTATATTTTTCTTATATTATTGTACTCTTTCTCCTACACAAAACTACGAAACCCGATGCAACAGTGTGGGGTTGTAAGCAAACACCAGTGCATCGAACAATGACCAAATGGCAGTGCAACGAGCTACAAGTTAGCAACAATGCATCAAATATAAGCGATCTCATGGTGATTAAGTCAAGAAAAAAACACAAAAGCATATGCAAAAGTGAAATCCTATAAGTGTTCTTCACTTTCTCACACTAAATGACTATGATGGCCGCCATTTTTTAGTTTAAAAAACTTCTCCTTCGAACTCGCCAACTTGGTACTAAACTTGTGAGTTTGAGCAAGTTCACCGAGTTCACATTCGAGTTTACTCCAAAAACGAGTTTGCTTCCGAGTTAACTCGAAAGCTATTAGTAAAAACGTAAACTCGGATGAGTTAACGAGTTAACTCGCGAGTTTGATAACCATAATTTTGATGGAGAGAAAGTAACATAAGCATTTGAGCTATGGTGCCTAGACACATATACAAATACGAACACAGATACAGAGATACGACAAAATTGAAAAAGTATAAGACACGAACACGACAATATATATATATATATATATATATATATATATATATATATTATACATACATATATATATATATATATATATATATATTAAAGTCTAATAATTATATTTCATAACAAAAAAACTAAAAGAAACATTTAAAATATCATAATGTTTGAGTCTTATATCTTTTAATCTTCATCGAAAAATACAACTTCTAATTTTGGTTCATCGAGAGATAGGCTAGCAATATCAAGAATTCCACTGTCAAATGAAAAGTCATCCCCAACAATATCCCACATGATAGTTTCCTTTTCCTGTATTTTAAGAGGTTTCTTGAAAGAAGATGAAGATTACTGTGTACAAATACTAAATCTTCCGCCCTTTTAGGTGTCATCTTATTTCTTTTTAAAGAATGTATAAAAGAGTAGGCGCTCCAATTCCTTTCACAGCAAGAAGAACATGGTTGTCCAAGTAGCTTAAGAGCTATATTTTGAAGTATTGGTGCATGAGATCCATGAATAATCCACCATGATTTTGCATCCATTTTGCCTCTATCCCTTAAAGATTTCTCATCTGCAAAATCTCCCAATTTACCTGAAAAGTTTGCAAACTCTATATTCACTTGTCTCCTCAAATCGACATCATCAAAGTACCTCTTAAAACATTTTTTCCTTTCTTGAGTAAGTTCCAAATCTTTATGTGGGACACGTCTTTGTGAGTCTTCACTTAACCATATATGACTATAATATCTACAATATTAAAAATACATAAAGATATATTAACATAATATTATAAATTTTAATAAAATATAGTCATAAAGTAATTTAACTACATAATTACCTTGGATTTAAAGAATGAGCAAGGCAATGAAGAGATGTGCGACTCTTAGTCCAACGATCAATTAATATTGAATTTACTGCCTTAAAAAAGGATGAATGTTCAACTTCTGTCTTCCTTTCATGTTGGAATATGATCTTTCTAACATTTTCAAGCACTGAGTCCCACATTTCATAAACTAAGTGAAGAGTGTCCATATCTGTATCTGTTTTTCTTGGAAACATCATGAATAAAAGTAGTAAAAGCAAGTATGTAGTCAACCTTCATCAACCAATTATCAATCAATAAAGTTTCTTTCACAAATTTTGCACTGTTCATATTGTCCTATTTATAAGAAGATTAGTCATCACTAATAACCATCTCTTGAAGTCCTTTCTTCAAACGTTGAAACCTTTTGAGAATGATAATGGTTGAAGCAAATATGGTTGAAGCAATAAAAAGCAACTACAATGAGTTGAAGGTATTGAACATTGACAATCTCACAGAGTGCCCCACAATAAATTTTTTAATAATTGTAGCATCATCAACAATTTGTGTGATCCAAAAACATTCTTTATAAGTATCACTATTTCTTTCACAATTTTTTGCTGCACAAATATTTTTCAATGCAAGATTCAATGTATGCACTACACAAGGAGTCCAGTAGATTGAAGGAAATTCTACTTCTATAAGCATACCTGCTGCCTTACATACAACTGCATTATCAGTTATAATTTGTACCACATTTTTTGGTCCAACCTCCATAATACATCTCTCATGTGTTTAGCAATAAAATATTTATCCTTTATCTCACTATATCCATCTATTGACCTAAAAAACATTGGACCACTCTCATTGACAACCATAAAATTTATAAGTGGTCTTCTTTGAGGATCAGTCCACTCATCACTAACAATTGTCACACCTTTATCATTCTATGAATCTCTTATGGGTTACAAAAGATTTTCTACGTGACTTCTTTCTTTTGAAAGTAAATGACCTCTCAATTTATTATATGTTGGTGGTACATATCCACTAAGATTAGAAGTATTGGCAGCATAAGAAAATACACTCCTGTAGTGAGGATTTTTTGCTAGATGAAATGGAAGTTCTGAAGAATAAAATATCATTGCAATTTCAAATCAAGAGTATCTCTAGCTTGAATATTGAAAGAAGCTTCTAAAGGACCTTTGTGTTTTGGATTAACACTACTATTCACCTGCTTTCGTTCATCAGATATAGATGGTAGAGAGACCTTTTTCTTATTTGAATTTTCTATTTTCAATGTTGCTTCATTATCTAATCTTCTAAACTCAGCAAGTTTTGACGAAGTCACGTTTGGATAAATTCTAACTCATGCTCCCATAACTTTTAGTAAATAAGATCTTACTCGAGTGTAAGATCCATTGAGTGATAAATCACACAAACTGCATTTAATCATATTATTTCCACCACCAATAGTTTTTCTTAACTTTGTAACATATATCCACAAAGATTTTGTTTCATCTTCTTTTTCAATAGTTTGACTAGGTATACTCATCTTAGTTTCCTATAATAAAATAAAATTTATATTAGATTAATTTATTTGAATATAAAAAATAATAATATCACAAATTAAAAAGAAATTATATAATTCAAAATAAAAGGACATACAATATAACAATAATTATATTATTATAAAAAACTAATATTTTAATTTAAATGGAACACATATTAAAAAAATAAAAAGATATAATTCAAATAAAAAAATAAAAGTTTAAATATAAAAAAAAAATTATTCACGCTATGCAGTTTTATTTTGATTTTACTTTAAATTTTTTTTTTTTTTTTTCATTTGAATTTATATGTTAACATTATATAAAGATGTTTTGAATAAAAAAACATAGTAATAAAAAGCTTGAAAACATAACCAATGTTATTTTTCTTCTAGTTAATTTGACCTGATAAAATTTCAACGATAAATATATTGTTCCATTTAAGGTGCACTTATACAATTAAATTACATAATTTTAAATTTAATATAATAAATAAATTATAAAATATAATAAAACATTAAATAACGATATATGCTAACTAACAACGTTAATAAAAAAAATCATTCACAAATGCAATCATACACTGTATAAGAAAAACTATAGTAAAAAACTATGAAGGATATTACTTTAAATTATAATAAAAAAGTTTATAAAGTTACCTTTTCAGAACTTTTTCTCCACTTTTTAATAAGTTCTTTCTCCTTTCCTTGGTTCTGCAACCGCATATTACTTTAAATTATAAATTTTTTTTATAAAGTTACCTTTTTAGAACCTTTTCTCCACTTTTTCAGAAGTTTTTTTTCCGTTCCTTCATTCTGCAACTGCAACAAGTTTCCCAACTGTGTTTCCTCTCGACTCAAGAGCTCCCAATCCTTATTCTTTCTTCTATTTTTTGTTACTTGTGATTGTAGTGCCTCATGCTACTCTAATTTATAGAATAATTTGTTCTTACTGATTTTATTTTTGTTCGTGATTTTGATTTCATTTTATTCTAATAGAAGATATCAAAGATTATTTTTTATCCTGATTTCCTTTCTTATTTTAAATTTTTTGGGTTTCCCATTATTTTCTGAGAAATACCAACCTTTTCTCTAAAATTTTGGATTGGCGAATATTTTTTCTAAAATGCGAATTAGATTCTCGTGTCTAAATACAAGGAGGTGTCATCTCGCACATGTCCCATAGTTGGGTCGTGTCTGACCCATGGAAAAGCTCTGGACACCGCGTTGTGCAGGTGTCCGCCCTGTCTTCGTGTCTATGTCTACTTTGGGAGTACTTTGGGAGTGGGAAGCGTGCTCCAATCATCATGTTGGAGCATCATAGCATTTGAGTAAATTTTGTAACTATTAAACAAGTTAAAAAATAATTGAAAGAGATAATGAGAAATTGTGTGGTAAAAAAAAGTTTTTCAAATGAAACAAAACTAAAAACTAGATAAAACAGATAAGTTGTTAATGCTACATAATATACTGCGAATGTTGTAGTAATTTAAAATGAGAATGGGCATGGGACCGTAATGAATGAGAACGAAAATGAGATCTTATCCTCATACTCAATTTTAAAAATCATATATTAGTAATGTACACACAATTAATGTGAATATTCTCTCTTAAAAGTAAGATTTGTTTAAACCATACTAACAAGTCTATTTATGTTCCCAAATTAAAATCAATTTTGTTAACTATTTCTGTAAGACCCGTGAAAATTAATTAATTAAATAATTAATTAATTAATAAATGCGGGTAGGAAGCACCTTTATGGCACTAATTATTGTTTAATGTGATGTGGAAAAGTACTAGCTCAAGTGGTTGAGAGTACTTTGATTGTGTGAGAAGACTTGGGTTTGAGTCCTATATATGCCAATTATATGTTGTTGTTTAATTATTGATTTTAATGATATATATGAGTGTGGAATTGGTATTGTAAACTTATATTGATTTAAGTATATCATAAAATGTGAATTGGCATAGTGGTTGTGCTTTGGCCTTATGTGTGGGAGGTCATGGGTTCAAACCTTGGTGGGCATAAAGTAGGCTTTATTTTTGCTAATTCCAGTTTGGAGTGGAGTTGAAAGGGTAAGGGTAAAAATCTGAGGAATAAGAAATTAAAGACATAATTAAGCCATTTTTCGTTTTACCCTTTTAGACCCTTAATTAAGACACCTATAAAAGGCCATTTTAAGGGAAAAGAAAGGTTTTGGCAGTGCTGGTAATTGGCTTTTGAGAGGAGCACGAATTCTGAGGGAGTGAGAAGAGAATTGAAGGCTGAATTGGGAGGGTATTGGAACAAAAGAGTGGGCAATAAAGGAACATTCTCTCTTCCCCAAATTGAATCAAGAAGTTCAGGTTATGGGTGCTGGATTTACGTGTAATTCATATTGTATGCGTGTTGTGTTTATGGCCATAATTGGTTTCTGTTTGAAAGGGAAAATTCGTGTAGCATCTGCTGTGGCTCAGAAATTGGTTGATTGAGATTGTGTGCAAAGCCATATTATGCATCTTTATGGTTAAAGTGAGGGTTTCAGGGCTTGAATGATTATAATTGGTTCACTATCGGGTTTTGATATATCCATTGGAGGTAAATGTACATTGATAGGTTAAATTGTTGATATGGAATGCTTAATCTCGTGTCTATTGCATTTTGGATATGGTTTGGTTGTTTTTGTGATTGAGCAGTGGCAAAACTCTGCAAGTTTCGCCTAAGCGACTCCTTCTCGCCAAGGCGAGAGTTGCAGGAGTCCATCAGCGTTCAAAGTCGAGCATTTCGCTCAGATGACCAAGGTGGGGTTTGGGCGAAACACAGTCTCACTTAGACGAGACTGGCTCGCCTAAGCGAGATCACGATGAAAATTTGTACCATTTTAAGCGCAATATCTCGCCCAGGCGAAAGGTTTTGAGCTCTGAGCGATGGAAACTCTCGTCTAGGCGAGAGTGGCTCGCCTAAGCGAGTTCTCGAAGTGTGTTCTTGTGTGTTTTGTTGAATACTTGTCTAGGCGAGGTTTTGGTGTGATTTTGGGCGAATGTGTGACTTGCCCAAGCGAGAGGATCTCGCCTAAGCGAGATAACGTGATGTAGTCCCTGTTTTAAGCTCGCCCAGGCGAAGCGAACTAGCCTAAGCGAAGTAGAGGGCTTAGCTTGGGCGAGTGTCCCTGGCTTAAGCGAGTTTATGTGAATTTCTCATGTTTGTGTGACTTGGTGTGTGTGAAATGACTACTTTTCCTAAGTATAGGAAGTATATGCATGTGTTGTGGTGTGTGGGCTTGAAGGACTAAGTCTAATAGGGGTCTGGGATGTGCTTGGTGGTTGGACACATGATGGGCATGGAACTGGTTGAGTTCCTGTCGGCTACTAATGGGCGAGGAGTCCTTAGTATGGTGATTGCATGTGTCGGGCACACGATAGGCAAGGAGTTGTTATGTTCCCGTCAGCTACTATTGGGCGGGGAGTACATAGTATGGTGATTGCGTGCGTGCCAGGGTCCGAGTATAAGACTTGGATGTTTTACTACAGACGAGGAGTCTGTAGGGCAGGACTATGAACGGGATAGGCTCATAGGGTTGGACCACAAATGAGATAGATTCGTGGGAGCACAAGGAAGTCCCAAGACCTAGTACATGTATATGACTCATGAAAGACTATGAGGTCATGGTTGGGTTATTTGAAAAGCATGATATGTACTTTATGTTATTTTGGGGTGGGCGTCATATTCATTTCATGTATATGTTATATATTTTGCATAGCTCACCCTATCTCTGTGTGTGTGGCGATGATCGGATAATTTGTTATCCGGGAGCAGACGATTTGACAGGTGAGCCAGGAGATGCTTAGAGACGGAGAGTATGGGCTACTTGGGCTTTTGAAGCATTTTTATTTTTTGGTTTTTGATGTAACTTTAATTATGCTGGACTATATTTACTTTTGTATAAAACGATAGTGAACTTTTGAATTATGTTACAATTACTATCTTTGTTTTAAATTTCCCATGTTTTTGGGGAAAAGGTATTATATTAAATGAGGTAATGATTTTTTATTTTATTTTTTTATTTTCTGTTATATTTATTAAAAACTAGTAATATTCCTTAGGGATGTTACTATTGGTATTAGAGCAAAAGTTTTGAAAATATTTTTAAAATATTTTGGGGCTAGTGGGAAGTGAGCTTATCGATGTGTTTGTTTGTGGCATGTTGTGTGTTAAATGTGAAAAAGTGTGTGGTTTTGTTTGACTAAGCGATTGATTTTTAACAGTTGTAATGTGGCGTATCTAGGCTATGGCTGCTAACAGGAGGAGGAGGAGTAGTGGTGCTGATGACATCGCTGAGGCGATTCACCGGATGGTGGATGCGATGTAGCCACCGGTAGCGGCACAACCTAGGACGAAGATTGCACCAGTTAGGGTGCCAACTGTGGAGGACTTTCTGCGCCATAAGCCAGTTGAGTTTACTGGCAAAGCCTCTCCTGATGAAGCGAAAGCATGGCTTCGCAAGTGTGAAAAGATTTTCACGGTGATGAACTGCGCAGCCGAAGACGTACAACCGACCGAAGACGTCTTAGGGTCCCACTTGCTATCAGTGTGGCGGACCCCATTTGAAGAGAAATTGTCCACAACTGACTGGTGGTGTAGGGGGATCCAATGACCGTCGCAAGTGCTTCATATGCGACAAATTGGGTCATTTTGCAAACAATTGCCCTGAGAAGAAGAGTCCTGGTGTGAAGAAACCAGCAGCGGCCTCGCCAGCTGAACGAGCTAGGGCGGTTGGGAGGGTTTTTGCTATGACATCTACTGAGGCTACTCAGTCAGGTAACCTGATATTACAACCTTGTTTACTTATGGGGCATGATGTATTAGTTTTATTTGATTCTGGCATAACCCATTCTTTTATCTCTAATGCTTATGTGGGACGATTGAGTTTGGTGACACGTGACTTGGGGTGCGAGTTGCTTGTTTCAACTCCTTCCTCGGGCCAGGTAACTACCAGTCCAGTCTGTGTTGGGTGTTCAATGGTGGTGGCAGGTCATAGATACAAGGTGAACTTGGTGTGCCTGGCCTTGGAGGGACTGGATGTGATATTGGGGATGGACTGGTTGTCTAACAATCACATCATAATTGATTATGGACGGCGCAGTTTGGTGTTTCCAGAACATGAAGGGTTAGAATTAATATCAACTCGGGAAGTTGTGAAAGCACTACAAGATGGGCCTGTGTGTTTTATGGTGGTGGCCAAGCCAGAAAAGAAAAGTGCTGCGGAGGTGATCCAATCTATACCAGTGGCTAACGAATATGCGGATGTGTTTCCAGATGAAGTGTCAGGGTTGCCGCCTAGTCGAGACATTGACTTCACCATTGATCTCATTCATGGTGTAGGTCCGGTGTCTATGGCTCCATACAGAATGGCACCGGCTGAGCTTGATGAACTCAAGAAGCAAATTGAGGAATTGTTGGAGAAGCAATTCATTCGACCGAGCGCGTCACCTTGGGGAGCTCCAGTCTTGTTAGTGAAGAAGAAGGACGGGAGCTCGCGACTATGTGTGGATTATAGGCAGCTAAATAAGCTGACTATTAAGAACAAATATCCACTACCAAGGATAGACGACTTACTAGAGCAGTTGAAAGGCTCTAGGGTGTTCTCTAAAATTGACTTGAGGTCGGGATACCACCAAATTCTAGTGCGGCCAGAGGATGTGCAAAAGACGGCATTCAGGTCACGATACGACCACTACGAATATGTGGTTATGCCATTTGGAGTGACGAATGCACCGGCAGTATTCATGGATTACATGAATAGAATTTTCTGACCTTGGTTGGATAAGTTTGTTGTCATCTTCATTGATGACATTCTTATCTACTCGAGGACACGGGAGGAACATGCTGATCACCTGAGGGTTGTATTGAAGATACTCAAAGATCACCAGTTGTATGGGAAGCTGTCTAAGTGTGAATTTTTGCTAGAGGAGGTACAACTTCTTGGACATGTCATCTCAGCTAAGGGTATTGCAGTAGACCCGGCTAAGATTGAGACGATGCTTAACTGGGAAAGGCCTAAGACAGTGACGGAGGTGCGAAGTTTCTTGGGCTTAGCAGGTTACTACAGGAGGTTCGTGGAGGGGTTCTCAAAGAAGGTGAACCCATTAACATAGCTGACAAGAAAAGATCAGCCATTCTCTTGGACTGATCAGTGTGAAGAGTGCTTTGAGGAAATGAAGAAATGTTTGACTACCGTTCTAGTGCTGGTGATTCTGGATACCGAGAAGATGTTTGAGGTGTACTGCGATGCATCATATCAAGGTCTGGGGTGTATATTAATGCAAGAAAAGAGGGTCGTGGCATATGCTTCTCGTCAACTGAAGGTGCATGAGAAGAATTAATCGACTCATGACTTGTAGCTAGCCGCCATAGTGTTTGCTCTTAAGTCTTGGAGGCACTATCTATACGGCTCTCAATTCTGAGTATTCAACAACCACAAAAGTTTGAAATACTTGTTTGACAAGAAGGAGCTGAATATGAGGCAACGCAGATGGATGGAGTATTTAAAAGACTATGATTTTGAATTGCTCTACCATCCGGGCAAGGCAAATGTTGTAGCCGATGCTCTGAGTCGGAAGAAGATACATGTATCTTGCATGATGATAAAGGAGATAGAGTTGATTGAGAAACTCCGAGATATGAATCTGGGGATGCAGTTTGGGCAAGACTCGATACAATGTAGCTTGCTAAGAGTTACTAATGAATTTTTGAATGAAATTCGTGTGGCTCAGGGACACGATTTGGAACTGCAGCAATTTGTGGGGTGGTTAGGCACCGAAAAAGGGAAGGATTATCAGATGGGAGAGGACGGTATTCTACGGTTTAAAGGTAGAGTGTGTGTACTAGGAGGGCCTCATTTAAGGAGACAGATACTGAAGGAGGGTCACCAGAGCCGTCTTAGCATACATTCAGGTATGACTAAGATGTATAAGGATTTGAAGGAGTCCTTTTGGTGGAATGGTATGAAGGCAGATGTAGCAGACTTTGTTGCTCAGTGTTTGGTATGTCAAAAGGCCAAAATTGAACATCAAAGGCTGGGAGGTACACTGCAATCACTGGACGTACCTCAATGGAAGTGGGATAATATCTCTATGGATTTTGTGACACATCTTCCAGGGTCGACGAAGGGCCATGATTCAGTTTGGGTGATAGTAAACAAACTGACAAAATGTGCACATTTCTTGCCTATGAATCAGAAGTGGTCGATGGACAAGTTAGCGGAGTTGTATGTGTGAGAGGTGGTAAGATTGCATGGGGTACCCGAAAGCATAGTGTCAGACCAGGAACCTAGATTCACATCACGGTTTTGGCAATCATTGCAGGCGGCCTTGGGTACACAATTGAGGATGAGTTCAGCGTTTGATCCTCAGACGGATGGACAGTCTGAGCGGATCATCCAATCTCTAGAGGACTTATTGAGGTCTTGTGTGTTGGATCACATAGGAAACTGGAATGATGTGCTACCTTTGGTGGAGTTTACCTACAATAATAGTTACCATTCTAGTATTGGCATGGCGCCCTATGAAGCATTGTATGGAAGGAGGTGTAGAACTCCATTGTGCTGGTATCAGGATGGTGAAGCCTTTGTGCTTAGTCCTGAATTTTTGCAACAAACGACCAGTAAGGTCAAGTTAATCCAAGACCGGATGAAAGCAACTCAGAGTAGGCAAAAGTCCTATGCAGATAAGAGGAGACGACCACTTGAGTTCGATGAAGGAGACCATGTATTTCTCCGGGTGACGCCAACCACAGGTATCGGAAGGGTTCTTAAATCAAGGAAGTTGACTCCGAGGTTTATAGGGCCTTATCAGATTACACGGAGAATAGGAGCAGCGACGTATGAAATTGCTTTACCACCTCATCTATCCAACTTGCATAATCTGTTCCACGTCTCACAGTGGAGGAAATACATTACAAGTCCAGACCATGTTTTGGAGTCAGATGAGGTGCAAGTACGTGAGGATCTAACTATGCCAGTTGGACCGGTTCGCATATTGGATACTCAGGTCAAGAAACTGAGAGGCAAGGAGTTGAAGACGGTGAAGGTCCTCTGGAACGAGGCAACTCAGGAGATGACTTAGGAGATGGAGGATCTCATTAGGAAGTCTTATCCTCACCTCTTTGCTGGTAAGTCCTATTTTCGAGGACAAAAACTTTTAAAGGTGGGGGAATTGTAAGACCTGTGAAAATTAATTAATTCATAAATGCAGGTAGGAAACGCCTTTATGGCATTAATTATTGTTTAATGTGACATGGAAAAGTACTAGCTCAAGTGGTTGAGAGTACTTTGATTGTGTGAGAAGACTTGGGTTTGAGTCCTATGTATGCCAATTATGTGTTGTTGTTTAATTATTGATTTTAATGATATGTATGAGTGTGGAATTGGTATTGTAAACATATTGATTTGGGTATATCATAAAATATGAATTGGCATAGTGGTTGTGCTTTGGCCTTATGTGTGGAAGGTCACGGGTTCAAACCTTATTGGGCATAAAGTAGGCTTTATTTTTGCTAATTCCAGTTTGGAGTGGAGTTGAAAGGGCAAGGGTAAAAATCTGAGGGAGGAGTCGCCCAAGGGCTGAAAAACCTTAGTTAGCAATGAATAAGAAATTAAAGACATAATTAAGCCATTTTTCGTTTTACCCTTTTAGACCCTTAATTAAGACACCTATAAAAGGCCATTTTAAGGGAAAAGAAAGGTTTTGGCAGTGCTGGTAATTGACTTTTGAGAGGAGCACGAATTCTGAGGGAGTGAGAAGAGAATTGAAGGCTGAATTGGGAGGGTATTGGAACAAAAGAGTAGGCAACAAAGGAACATTCTCTCTTCCCCAAATTGAATCAAGAAGTTCAGGTTACGGGTGCTGGATTTACGTGTAATTCATATTGTATGCGTGTTGTGTTTATGGCCATAATTGGTTTCTGTTTGAAAGGGAAAATTCGTGTAGCATCTGCTGTGGCTCAGAAATTGGTTGATTGAGATTGTGTGCAAAGCCATATTATGCATCTTTATGGTTAAAGTGAGGGTTTCAGGGCTTGAATGATTATAATTGGTTCACTGTCGGGTTTTGGTATATCCATTAGAGGTAAATGTACATTGATAGGTTAAATTGTTGATATGGAATGCTTAATCTCGTGTCTATTGCATTTTGGACATGGTTTGGTTGTTTTTGTGATTGAGCAGTGGCGAAACTCTGCAAGTTTCGCCCAAGATACTCTTTCTTGCCCAGGCGAGAGTTGCAGGAGTCCATTCAGCGTTCAGAGTCGAGCATTTCGCTCAGACGACCAGGGTGGGGTTTGGACGAAACACAATCTCGCTTAGGCGAGACTTGCTCGCCTAAGCGAGATCACGATGAAAATTTGTACCATTTTGAGCGCGATATCTCGCCCAGGCGAGAGGTTTTGAGCTCTGAGCGATGGACACTCTCGCCTAGGCGAGAGTGGCTCGCATAAGCGAGTTCTCGAAGTGTGTTCTTGTCTGTTTTGTTGAATACTCGTCTAGGCGATGTTTTGGTGTGATTTTGGGCGAATGTGTGACTTGCCCAGGCGAGAGGATCTCGCCTAAGCGAGATAACGTGATGTAGTCACTGTTTTAAGCTCGCCCAGGCGAGGCGAACTAGCCTAAGCGAAGCGGAGGGCTTAGCTTGGGCGAGTGTCCCTGGCTTAAACGAGTTTATGTGAATTTCTCATGTTTGTGTGACCTGGTGTGTGTGAAATGACTACTTTTCTTAAGTATAGGATGTATATGCATGTGTTGTGGTGTGTGGGCTTGAAGGACTATGTCCAATAGGGGTCTGGGATGTGCTTGGTGGTTGGACACATGATGGGCATGGAACTGGTTGAGTTCCCGTCGGCTACTAATGGGCGAGGAGTCCTTAGTATGGTGATTGCATGTGTTGGGCGCACGATGGGCAATGAGTTGTTATGTTCCCGTCGGCTACTATTGGGCGAGGAGTCCATAGTATGGTGATTGCGTGCGTGCTAGGGTCTGAGTATGAGACTTGGATGTTTTACTACAGACGAGGAGTTTGTAGGGCAAGACTGTGAGCGGGATAGGCTCATAGGGTTGGACCACGAATGAGATAGATTCGTGGGAGCACAAGGAAGTCCTAAGACCTAGTACATGTATATGACTCATGAAGGACTATGAGGTCATGCTTGGGTTATTTGAAAAGCATGATATGTACTTTATGTTATTTTGGGGTGGGCGTCATATTCATTTCATGTATATGTTATATATTTTGCATAACTCACCCTATCTCTGTGTGTGTGGCGATGATCAGATAATTTGTTATCTGGGGCAGACGATTTGACAGGTAAGCCAGGAGATGCTTAAAGACGGAGAGCATGGGCTACTTGGGCTTTTGAAGCATTTTTATTTTTTGGTTTTTGATGTAACTTTAATTATGCTGGACTATATTTACTTTTGTACAGAACGATAGTGAACTTTTGAATTATGTTACAATTACTATCTTTGTTTTAAAGTTCCCATGTTTTTGGGGAAAATGTATTATATTAAATGAGGTAATGTTTTTTATTTTTTATTTTCTGTTATATTTATTAAAATCTAGTAATATTCCTTAGGGATGTTACAATTTCAGAACCTAATACAAAGTAAAACCAACAAAGTACAAAAGAAGCTTAAACATGCATATGTTTCTCGTGTACCATAAATTGGACAAAATAAAAGTTTCCTAATGTTGGGAATCTAAGTGATTTAGGTCTCACATTAGGTATATATGAGAAAGTTGAGCATCTAAGAAGACTCATATATCTATTGTCTTAAAGCTTTGGATTAGAGATGTTGTCAATCCCTTTTATGGGTTGAACTTATGTCTCATTATTGTTGTATTTCTCCAATGAATCCCCCTTGAAAGACTTAGTTAGTATTAGAGCCAAGGTTCATTTTTATAATTGACCCATTATGATGAATTGTGGTACAAATAAGAGATACTCAAGTAAATGTACCATATGAAGGTTGAATGAATGAGAAAGTTGATCACAACATTGTTGTATGTTCCGAGTGTATCTCTTTGAAAAACTCGTCACCTATATCATCTTAGAAATCTAATTAATACAAGATATGATGGACTAGTTCCCTATGTCTAGACATATCAAAAGTTGGCTTAAATATGTTTTTCGTCCCCACATTATTTACTAAAATTGTACTTCATCTCTGCTTCAAAGTATGTACTAATTTCATCCCTCAACTTTATAAACAAAAATAAAATGTCGTCGATAGTAGGGCGACCTTAGAAGTGGTTGTAGAGCAAGTTGTGGTTAAGGAGATGGTGTAGGAGGCTGATGGAGGCATCCCTCAACTTTATACCAAATCAAAAAACCAGTTCCCCCTATTTGAAATCGACTTTAGACCCTAGATAATTGATCACCAAACCTTGAATCCCCACCCTCAAACATAAACATCGGAAGTCATGTTTTTTAATACAGATGACCGGAAGAAACCTCAATCAAATTGAATGAGGTCAAATAAATTGGAGATCATTGGGTATTCTTTCTCAGATTTTGTAGGATGGCAATATAGCTTTAGATCCACTTCAGGTTACATTTTCATGTTAGTTGGTGGTGCAGTTTCTTGGTGTAGTGCCAAGCAAAGCCTTGCAACTTTATCCACTATGGCTACAAAATTTGTAACGTGCTTTGAGGCATCAAATCAAGGAATATGGTTGAGGAATTTTGTTAGAGGGTTGCACATTATGAAAGGAATTGAAAGACCACTTAAGTTATATTGTGACAACAAATCAATTATATTGTATTTAGACAACAATAAGAGCTCGAACAAGTCAAAGCACATTGACATCAAGTTCCAGGTTGTTAAGAAAGGTTACATATAGGACAAATTTCCATAGAACACTTAGGGATAAACTCCATGATGATAGATCCTCTTACCAAGGGACTTCCACCCAAGGTCTTTCATGAGCAAGTTGCTCATATGAGTGTGTCACATTTTGAGGAATCTTTGGTTTAGTGGGAGTTAGTCACCTTTGTGTGTTTTGTGTTCTATGTTTGATTTTATGTATGCATACATTGTCTTTGGACATATTTGGTTTTATAAATATATGGTTTATTATTCATAAATTACACTTTGTATATTAAGGTTATTATATTGATCTCATTGAGATAAAGTAAGGACTAGTTGAAAATAGATGTGTACAGGTCACATTCACGTAATATTTCATGCTACACATTTCTTGATGAGTCCATGTCATTTATTTATGTCAACATTAATGATCATTGTTAGGTTTAGTTGCAATTAATACAATTAAAATTGTTTTGGTTCTATATGCGAATGTAATCATTGGACGAGATCTTTTGAATATATTCAAGGCATATAATGATAATTTTGAGCTCATAAAGTCTAACACATTTATGAAGATTTATAATTATATATATATATATATATATATATATATATATATATGTTATAAAATAAAGCTAATAATAGAGAGAAGAATAAATAATATAAGGAACAATAGAGAATGAAAGAATAGGAAGTAACATTTTTGTGTCTTATTATTGATAGGAAGAGTCCTATTTATAAATACAATGTGGTAACCCATAAATGATACAAATCAAATAGTTAATACAAATATTTACATAAATAATAATGAATCATATGAGTAACTGTATCAAATCAATAGACGACCATTAATTCATAACACTCCCCCTTGGGTGTCCATTGATAAGAGAATGTGTCTCATTAAAACCTTACTAGGAAAAACTGTAACATCCCTAAGGAATAATACTTAATTAAATAAATAAATAAGGAAAAAGAAATTAAAACGTCGCAATATTATTATTCCCAAACGCAGGAATATTTAAAAATGTTCAAACAACGCACCAACATTTATAAAGTAGTAGTAGTAAAAGTGTTACAACTTCCAAAATCCTTTAACACAAATGAACTCATAGTAAAAAAAATCCCTAGCTCTAATCCCAGCTAGCCCTCACTTCGTCGTCTATGCATTCATAACATCACTTGTATCATCATCTGCTCCCGTGTAACGAATCACATGATCATCGCCAAACACAAACAGAAAGGGTGAGCTGATAAAATTAGAAATAATCATGTAAAATAACAGAATATATAGATAAGACACCCATCTTATTCATTCTAACTAGTTCTAGCCAAGACCTTAGTCCCCAAGGCTTTCAATCTTTTAATCACACAAATAGTTAGCCTTGGTCTCAAGAATATGATGCTCGCACGAACCTACCTGCTCGTGGTCCTGCCTCTATGAACCTCCCCGCTCGTAGTCCTACTCTACGAACCTCCATGCTCGTAGTCCTGCTCTACGGACCTGCCCACCCGTAGTCCAACACATGTGATCCACCAACTACGTACCTCCCCGCACGCAACATCTCTCAAGTGTGAGCATGAAACATACGAACCTACCTCGCTCGTATCCCAACACAAGAGTAACTGGATATGAACCTCTCTGCTCATATCATCACATGTCCACCACCATCCATGAACCTACCCGCTCATGGCACAACATCTCTCGATCCAAGTAAAGCATCATTGCATAAAACAACACACACAAGACATAGTCAGCAGCATTATCGCCTGGAGCAACCCCAAGCACCGCTAGGCGAAACCAGTGCAAACCGCCTGGTGGGACCTCTCTACTGCCGGGCGCCAGTCAATTCCATACCCACTGTTGCAGGGCTGCCGCCTGGCGGAACACGCCTTGTCGCCAAGCGCCACTCGTTACAACGCACCTCCCTGATTGCCTATCGCCTGGCGGACATACCCGTGCCTTCAGGCGCTATACCAGTAGAATAATGGTCAAGTCCCTCAAGCAAGACCTATAAAACCACTAATCCAATGCCTTACAATTAAATAGTTTATTACTACTACTCTGCATTGATATTAACACTTTTCCCTCAATTACCTTCCAATTAAGTTATACAGTCATTGTGTATTCCTTAATCTGTTATATTAAATCTTCCCTGGTTCCAACCTATAGCTCATGCTCCACATTCAACCATCTCAAACTACGTGATTTAACCACTACTATATAGTTGCAACGTGACTCAATCATGTTATAGCAGAAACAATCTCTTATTCAACCCTCGTAATCAATTTAGCTAATTAGCGATCCAATAACTAACCAATTCTTTTCACAACCTTTCATTATTCAAATGCTATGCCCAATTTCATATACTCCATCTAGCCAAAATCCCACATTCCAGCTTAGTTATCCATCCTCTTCTCATTGTCCTATTTTAGATTATTAAACCATCACTCAATTTCCATTCCTAAATCTAATTCACTTTGCCTTTTGCACCTCACTTATTTCCCTGCATTTCCTTGTTTATTATGGCCCCTATTCACTTCTCTTACTCACTTTGCCTCACTGAATTTCCTCTCAATTCAATTTACCAGCCAATCCTAACCACAAATTTTGCCTCTTCTCTCGTCATCATGTGATTGCACATAACTAGGTATGCACCCTACCATCGCCTGGTGGCAAGCGGGACGCCGCAAGGCGGCATACTAGTGTCAGGCCAAAAAACCCAACTTTTCGTACCTGCGAAGAACATCTACCCCCAAAATTTGATCCAGTCTCCAATTTCAAACAACCCAATTAACTCAATCATGATTTGTTAGACCCTCGCTCTATAATATCGCTCCTTACTTATCTGATTTCTTCCAATCGCATGTTAATCATACTCAAACCACAATTTTATGCTATTCTTTGATTCTAATATGAATCCCCCATGTTCCCAATTGAATTATAATTTGTACAACACCCCAGACCATAGAAGGATGTCACAATGTTATGCAGCCACACAAGCATAGGAACCCAATTGGAAGTTCCACATATCATCAATTTCACAAAACACAATAAAACACTGTCAACGCCGTGCATCGCCTGACGATTCAATCTCGTCGCCAGGTAGCTCATGCCACAGAACCCAAAACTGGGTTAAGAACGATGTGTCGCCTAGTGGTATATGCATACTCGCCAAGCGGTTTCTGGGCAAAAACCTAAAAACTTGCGAAATGTGGTTCAGACAAAGAGAATTTTCATACAATAAGGATTATACAATGCAGTGTACATTATTTACAATAGAAACACAAAAAAACAAATCCCCTTACCTGGATTATATTATCACGACTCACATTCAAATATATCATTAAAATAATGCACAAATCAAAATAACATACAATTGGCATACATAGGACTTGAACCCAAGTCCTCTCACATAGTTAAGTACTCTCGACCACTTGAGCTAGTACTTTTACACGTCATAGCACTCCGCATTAAATGCCTTAAAGGCTTATACTACCCGCATTTATTAAATAATTACTTAATTAACTATTTAATTTTCTTGGGTCTTACAAAAACCTTTTGGTATAAAAACCAAGTGAAGGAAAAAGAGTATATCATTCTTTACATCTTCTATTTCTCCCCCTAATGTAAACTTACATCATCAAGATGACGAAGTCCAATCTTGTGAAACAATTGCTCGAAAGTTTTCCTTGGCAAAGACTTTGTAAATAAATCTGCTTTTTCGCATAAACAAATCTTTTGGATCTCTACATCATCCTTTCAATTGAACAATGCATTGTTTTCTTCATATATGGTTGTTGATTCCATTCTTCTCAAGGATGGACCATAAGTTAGTCACACATGTTGAATTATAGACCTTAACTAAACATGATTTTGACAATGTTGCTTTTATGTTCTCTTTCACATATCGTCATGAAATCATTGTCCTACCACGTATGACTAAATATCTTGTTTGTGATCAACCATTGTGACATTAGGAGAATATAATAAATAACATGCATTTGCGTAATCTAATAGATCCAATTTTGAATCATTTGAATAAAATAATTCCATATTCGTAGTACCGTTAAGGTAACAAAGTATATTTTTTACTCCAATCTGTTGTCTTCTTGTAGGTGAAAAAGTATATCTTGCTTAACAAATTTACAGCAAATGTAATATCACGTCAAGTATAATTAGCAAGATACATTAGTGCTCTTATAACACTAATATATGGTACTTCTGGACCAAGAAGATCTTTATCATTTTCTTGAGGTCTAAGAAGAGTATTTATCAACATCTAACGACGTCACAACTATTAGAGTGCATAATGGATATGACTTGTCTATATATAACATTTTACGCACCTTAATTATATAAGGCTCTTGATGTATAAAAAATACCTTTATTTAAATACTCAATTTGTAATCTCAAACAAAAATTTTGCCTTTTCAAGATCATTCATCTCAAATTCTTTCTTTAAGCAATCAATTGCCTTTGTGAGCTCATTAGGAGTTCCAATGATGTTTATGTCATATACATAAACAATAATTATGGCAAATTCATTTTTGGATCTTTTCATATAAATACAAGAACAAATATGATCATTTCTATATCCTTCATTTAATAAGTACTTAATAAGACGGTTATACAACACACGTCTCGATTGTTTTAATAAATGAAAGGGCTTGTTCAATTTTATTGAATAACCCTCTTTAGAATTTTGCTTTGGGCAAATAAAATCCTTCAAAGATTTTCATATAAATATGATTATCAAGAGAACCGTATAAATAGGCTGTAACATCATCTAGATGTAAATGCAAACCTTGTTGTGCAACTAGGATAATCAAATATTGCAATGTTGTTGCATCCAATACCAATAAATATGTCTTTTCACCAATCAATATAAGGTTTTATGAAAAACCTTGAGCAACCAATTGTGCGAACTATCTAACAACCTTTAGGTGTGCGAACTATATGTCCAAAAACCTTTCGTTTAACAAACAAATCTAATTAGGCTTCTTTACATACTTTCATTTTGGCCAATCATTTCTTTGTCAACAATCTTCAATAATCATTGGTTATTGATCCTCCTTATCATTCATATCATTCATCACTATATTATATGTAAAAGTTTCATCAATGTTGACTTTATTTTGGTTCCATATTATATGATTCATGACATGATTTATTGAGATTTCATTATTTTGAACAATTTCAGGTACCTGAGGTTCTTTTGGAACCAAGTAATTAATTATGTCAAATGAATCTTTTGGGATTTCCACATTTTCATTTACGTCATCTTGCATTTTAGCCCCCTTTCTCATTAAAGAGTTTTTATCTTTGGAACCAATAGGTCTACCACGCTACAAGTGTGTCTTTGGAACTAACAAGCCTTCCACGCTTTAGGCGTGTTATGAATTAATATCAATTATCTTTGGAGCATTAGCAATTGATATTAGTTACCCTTTTTAGGAAAAAATAAAACATAAGGTAATTGATTGACTAATTTTGAAAATGAATTATCCTTTGAACTTCTAGTTCACATTCTTTTGTACAAGGATCAAGACGAGATAATGATAATTCATTCCAACCAATACCTTTTTCTAATTGTTTTCTTCCCCCCTAATGTTGGAAAACTTATTCATCAAAGTGACAATCGAAAAATCGAACTGTAAATAAGTTTCTTGTTGGTAGTTCAAGATATTTCATTATTGAGAGATAATTATATCCAACATATATTCTCAATTATCTCTGAGGACACATCATAGTCCCTTTTGGTGGGGAAAACATATACACCACACTCAAAAATTTTTACATGAGAATATTAGGTCATTGATCAAAAACCAACTGCGAAAGAGATTATTTGCGATAACTTGTTGGTTTCATGCGAATCAATAATGCAACATTCAAAATTGCATATCCCTAAGTAGCCATCAGAAGATTAGCTCTCATAAGTGATGGTCTTGCAACCAATTTTAGACGTTTTAGTAATGATTCCACAAGTCTATTTTGAGTATGAACATGTACTACTGGATTCTCAAATTCCATTCCAATTGATATACAATACTCATGAAAAACATGAGATGTAATTTCACCAATATTATCAAAACACATTTTCTTACTTGGATAATCTGGGAGGTGGGATCTTAATTATACTAATAACTTTGCAAATACTTGATTGCGAGTTGATAATAAACAAATATGTTACCATCTAGTTGCTGCATCAATTAAAACCATGAAATATATAAATTATACACATCGTGGGTGTATTGGACCATAAATATCACCATGTATTTGTTCTAAAATTGAGATTGACTCATTTTTAATTTTGCTGGTGGTCTTATTATCAACTTTTGTGAACATATAGTACATAAGAATTCATTGGTTTGAAGAAGTTTCTTGACTCTTAAGTGGGTGTCCATATGAGTTTTTCAACTATTTTTCACATCATGATATATCTAGGATGACCTAATCGATCATGCCAAACAAGAAATTATTTTCTATTTGTAAGCTTCTAGCTTATAATGACATGCGTCTCAATTGCATTACTATTTGTGTAGTATAAGTCATAAGAGAAGGCTAATAATTTCTCCAATACACATTTTATATTCGACTCAATTCGAGTGATATAAAGATATTCAATATCTCCTTCATTGTTTGTCTCAATATGATATCCATTTAGATGAATATCTTTGAAACTTAATAAGTTTCTATTAGACTTAGGAGAATAAAATGCATTTTTAATATGCAATCTTGTACCTCTTGGTAGAAGTACAATAGCTCTTCTGGAGCCTTTAATTATATTTATAATACCAGAAATAATACTCACATTGACTTCTCGCATTACCAAACAAGAGAAAAATTCATTACTCTTGATAATTGTATGAGTTGTTGCACTATCAATAAGACATATCATCATCATTGGTGCTAGTGTCAACATTCATTCTTCTTATAAACATAAATATCAATATGAGAAAATCTTCTCTTTTAATTTTTGTTTAACACTCTCATAACCAATGAGGTGATCAATGCTTCCATTTGGTTTACGAAAGAAAATAATAATATTAAGATGAGTAGCATCCATATGGCCATAATTAGAATCACCATCTTCATAAAGCAAAGTGTGTTTCTATGTTCTTCTCATTATTTGTAAGATGCTTTGGTATACGACAAGTAGAACTTAAATGTCATTTACCATCGTAATGATAATATATACTTTCATCTTATTTGTCAATACTTTCACATTTTTGTTTTCCCTCTTTCACATTATTATGTCACTTCTGGTGACGAAAATTTGTCTTTGAAATTTTCTTTATAACCATGTTCATAATCAATATCACGATCATGAAAATATAAATAAAATTTTGTTGCGTTCACTTCTAGGAATGTAGCAGAACCAATTGGGCATGTTTCATGATTTTCTATCAAAAGCTCATTACTTTGTTCAGCCATACAAAGGCATGAAATAAATTCACAATACTTATTGCTGCATTCACTTTTGGGAATGAAGCAGATTGAGCGAATCTCATGATTTTTCATCAAAAACTTCATTGCTTTATTCAGCCATACAAAGACATGAAATAAATTCATAATATTTGTGAAATCTCTTTTCACAATATTGTTGTCGTAGGAGCAAATTAGTTGCTTATATGCTTTATTTCTTTATTTAATGGTATCTCAAGACTCATTGCATCTAAATGTATTTCAACATTTAAAATCCAATATAAGTAATATTCTTCCTTGTAATATCGAGGATGAGAAATTCAAAATTTGCAAGATTTAACATGTTTAAAATTAGTACATAAAATAATAGTAATTGTTATGAAATAAAGCGAATAACAGAGAGAATAATAGATAATAGAGAAGAGAAGAAACAATAGAGAATAGAGAATGAGAGAATAAAGAGTAACTCATATGTGTCTTATTATTGATAGGAAGAGTCCTATTTATAGATATAACATGTATTCCATAAAGGAAACAAATCAACGTAGTCAATACAAATATTTACATAAAGAGTAATGAATCATATGAATATCAATCATATGAGTAAATATATCAAATCAATGGACAATCATTAATTCATAACACTCCCCCTTGAGTGTCCATTGATAAAAGAATGTGCCTCGTTAAAACCTGACTAGGAAAAATCCTTTGGGATAAAAAACCTAGTGAAGGAAAAAGAGTACAAAATTTTGTATTCTTTAATACAATATTGTTCATCACATATTATATTTCTTCCCCTCATGTAAACTTATATCATTAAGGTGACGGAGTTCGAACTTGTGAATCATTTGTTCAAAAGTTCTTCTTGGCAAAAACTTCATAAATAGACTTGCCATATTTTCACATGAATGAATTTTTGGATATCTATATCATCCTTTCAATTGAACAATACATTATTGTCTTCATCTATGGTTGTTGATTCCATCTTTGTCGGAGATAGTCATAAGTTTCTTGCACATGTTGAATTATAGACCTTAGCCAAACATATTCACAACTTTCCTCATAATTCTCTGTATGATTAGACAATGTTGTTACTATGGTTTGTTTCATATACCTTCATGAAACCATTGTGCTAGCACATGTGAACAAACATCTTGTTTGTGATCAACCATTGTGACATTGTGAGAATATGTAAAATAACATGCATATACATAACCCATTCGTATGAATTTGAATCATTTGGATGAAATAAGCTCATATTCGTAGTACCCTTAAAGTAACGCAGTATATGTTTTACTCCAAACCATTTTCTTCTGGAACTGAATAATTAATTATGTCAAATGAATCTTTTGGGATTTCAACCTTTTCAATTAGGTCATTTTGCATTTTAGCTCCCTTTCTCATTCAAGAGATTTTATATTTGGAACCAATAGGTCTACCACGCTTCAAACGTGTCCACATGAGTTTTTCAACCATTTTTTTCGCATCATAATAATTGATCATGTCAAACAAGGCAATCATTTTGATTAGTAAACTTCTGGTTTACCATGACATGCATTTCAATTGTACTAATAAACTTATAGTACAAACTATAAGAGAATGTTGATAATTTCTCCAATACACTTTCTTTTTCAACTCAATCATAGAGATATAAAGATATTTCATATCTTTTTCATTGTTTGTCTCAATATAATATCCATTTAGACAAATATCATTGAAACTTAATAAGTTTCTATTCAACTTCTTGGTAGAAGTATAATAACTCTTCTAGAGTCTTCAAATATATTTGTAGTACTATAAATAATACTAACATTGATGTCTTGCACTATCAAACAAGAGAACATTTTATTACTCTTGAGAATTGTATAAGTTGTTGCACTATCAATAAGACACAACCTTTGGTACTAGTGCCAACATCCGTTCTTCATATAAACGTAAATATCAATATGATTTTTTTAACACTCTCATAATCAATGAGGTGATCAATGTTTCCATTTGCTTTAGCAAAGAAAATAATTAAGATGAGTAGCATCCATATGGCCATAATCAGAATCACCATCTTCATAAGCAAAGTGTGTTTCTATGTTCTTCTCATTATTTGTAAGATGCTTTGGTGTACAATAAGTACAACTCAAATGGCCTTCACCACCGTAATGATAATATATATTTTCACACTTTTGGTGACAAAAATGTGTCTTTGAAATTTGCTTTATAAGCATGTCCATAATCAATATCACGATCACGATCATGAAAATATAAATTAAATATTGCTGCATTCACTTCTTGGGATTGGAGCAGAATCAATTTGGACAGGTTTCATGATTTTCTATCAAAAGCTCATTGCTTTGTTCAGCCATACAAAGGCATGAAATAAATTCATAATATTATTGTTGCATTCACGTATGGGAATGGAGCATATTAGGCAGATCTCATGATTTTTCATCAAAAGCTTTATTGCTTTGTCCTGCCAACCATACATAGGCATGAAATAAATTCATAATATTTATGAAATCTCTTTTCACAATATTTTTTTCATGAGCAAATTAGTTGCTTAGATGCTTTATTTCTTTATTTAATGGTATCCCAATATCCATTGCATTTAAATATATTTCAACATTTAAAATCCAATATGAGGAATTCTTCCTTGTAATATAAGGGTCACAAATCCAAATTTTGCAACATTTAGCGTGTTTAGAACTAGCACATAAAATAATATTAATAATAATAGTAATCATCATCAAAATAATAATAATAATCACTGTCATAATAAAATAAAAATAATAAGACGGAGATGAAAATTGACAAAGTTAAACAATTCTTATCACAAGAAGAAGAATATAAGGTAAAATTATAAATTGAGAAAGGATTAGAAAGAGCCTGGATTGAGACACGCAGAGCACTGTCGTTAGAGAGAAAAAGTTTCCACTAGTCCTCAATTGGTTGAAGCATCGTGCTGATAACGTGTTATGAAATAAAGCGAATAACAGAGAGAATAATAGATAATAGAGAAGAGAAGAAACAATAGAGAATAGAGAATGAGAGAATAGAGAGTAACTCATCTGTGTCTTATTATTGATAGGAAGAGTCCTATTTATAGATACAACATGTATTCCATAAAGGAAACAAATCAGCGTAGTCAATACAAATATTTACATAAAGAGTAATGAATCATATGAATATCAATCATATGAGTAAATATATCAAATCAATGGACAATCATTAATTCATAACAGTAATAATAATAATAATAATAATCACTGTCATAATAAAAATAAAAATAATAAGACGAAGATGAAAATTGATAAAGTCAAACAATTCTTATCACAAGAATAAGAATATAAGGTAAAATTGTAAATGAAGAAAGGATTAGAAAGAGCTTGGATTGAGACACGCAGAGCACTATCGTTAGACGGAAAAAGCTTCCACTAGTCCTAAATTGGTTGGAGCTTTGTGCTGATAATGTGTTATAAAATAGAGCTAATAACAGAGAGAATAATAGAGAATGAGAGAATATGGAGTAACTTTTTTGTGTGTCGTATTATTGATAGGAAGAGTCTTATTTATAGATACAAATAGTTAATTAGTTAATAAAAATATTTATATAAAGAGTAATGAATCATATGAGTATCAATCATATGAGTAATTGTATCAAATAAATGGACGACCATTAATTCATAACAATATACATATATATATATATATATATATATATATATATATATATATATATATATATATATATATATATATATATATATATATTTGTGTGTTATATAAAC
>Ga0214542_1003802_pt1 | contig 30367 bp, 30 predicted proteins | sample CNSS1metaG_FD_160096 | JGI IMG/M metagenome (GOLD analysis project Ga0214542, IMG submission 160096) | Root nodule microbial communities from cowpea collected in UCLA plant growth center, Los Angeles, California, USA - CNSS1 | ecosystem: Host-associated > Plants > Roots > Nodule | place: USA...
TATACACAACTATAAATATATATATATATATATATATATATATATATATATATATATATATATATATATCTTCAGTGCTATTAGCCTACATGCTCTTAATGCTTAACATTTCACACCAATTCTCACATTTCAATTCATTCATTTCCTCTTCCTAACTTGTTTCATTTCCCCTTTAACAGAGAAACACAAACTATTTGTTCATCATAATCATATACCCTTTTCATTTTTCTTTTTTCGACAACAAGTGTAGTTTTTGTTTTCATCTTTTTCTGCATTCTCTACCAAGTGGAGGAAGTGTTCTGTTACCACATAGAACAAGGGGACAAGGTATGTTTCTCATCACCCTCTTGTTTTTCCATTCTTTTCTTTGTGCTTAGTGTTTCTATTTCAGTGTTTTTTCGCAGAATTAACGATGATGGGTCTGGGAAGGTTGGTGGGGACTCTAAAATCCAAAATAAGGTCTTTGAAACTGAAGAAACCTTATGATAAGATGGAGAAGAGTGAGAGCATGAGAGTGGAGATAAGAAGCAGAAAAGCCAGAAAACTCATTGAAGAGACCTTAAAAATTGCTGATTCACCTAAGTCCAGAACCTTCACTTTATGATGCTTATGTATTATTGTGTTGGTAAAAACTCTTCAATAATTAAGTTTTTCTGCTATTCATATACATGAGTCTTTGAATTTCAATGATTTAACTTACTCTATAATATCCTTTAACTCTTAACCTTTGCATCAATCACATGTAATTAGTACTACTAATAATCATGTTAGGTATACAAGTCTAGAATGGTATGAAGCATGCAGAAACTTTGCAGAATTTGTATGAGTTTGTTGTTTGAGGCACTTGCATAAAAATGGAAGGTGGAGAAGTAGCAGAAAAATGAATTATTGAGTTTTTTTTAGGCCATTTGCATAGATAAAAGTGGGAGGGGGAAAAAACAGCAACAAAATTGAAATAAAAGGTAAAAACTTTGAAAGAAAAATATCTGTATTTATGCACTGTATAGTAGATTTTCACTGAAGCTCCTTTCGTTTTCAAATTTATTGCTTATGAACATCAGGTCTGGTTTTAGGTGGACCATTCTATAGATGGTGCAGGCCAATTATGTCACCTTCACTTTTTTCCCTCTTGTTTTAAATGAACACGAGAAATTTAAGTATTTTAAAAATAAATGGAAGAAAATATTTTCAATTCAGATCCAATTAGTGATTCACATGTTTGATAATGTTTTTATGGTTCAAAGTTTTGAACAGTAGATAAGTTCAATCCAAAGCAAAAATATTATGTACATATTTTATTCAGACATGGTAAATTTACATGTTGGTTTTTTATAATATTTAAATTAAAAATCACACATATTCATACAAAGAATAATTGAATATCCGACAAAGAAGTATATCCTCGGCAGTTTTGTTAGTTAAGTGGGAAATTTTGTTTCGAGAGATAAGATATTAAAAATAAATTTCGTGTATTTAGTGTAAACATTTAAACCATTGAATCCGGCTTATATTTTGACAAATAATTAATTATTTTTAGAAAAATCATTTAAGAAGTAAATAAGAATAATAGTTTAATACATATTCTAGAGTAAAAATTTTCATTGGTGGTTTTTTTTTTTAAGAGACTGTAGAGTGTGTTTGTCAAATATATATGCACAATATCTACGTATGAATGCATGATCCACGATATTATATATTAAAAGTTTTACGGGAGAATCTTGATGTAGCTAACGTCCAACTAACAGATAAGATAACCCATCAAACTCAACCACCAATTTCCCAAAGGAAAACTCAAAACTATATATTATTTATAAACTCAAAACTATATGGTCTCAATAGAATACACTAGTTAAAAGGACCAATCAAAATGAGAAATTTAAATGGTTGAAAAGCTTCCAACTTACAGTCATAGGGCAAGGGAAGTTGAAAGGGAGTTGTCAGTCCCACGGTGGATGCCAATGTTCGGTGTTGTCCACTTTGGACCAAAGTGGAATTTTGTCATAGTTTTGTCCTTAAAAGACGTTTTGGAGGGTGGAGGGGGTAGGAGTATTTAAATTCGCTTGACCTCGACTCATAAGCGATGTGAGACTTATTGGATGTACCGGAACAGTACTAAACATTAATAAATAATATGAAATAGATTCTAACTCATGATTTTTAATGCAATGATAAGAAGTAAATTTGAAGTCTAACTCAACCTTACCAAACAAAATGAGAAATGGCTCAACATACTTGTGACATACCTCCCTCACGCGGAAACATATACATCTCAAACGTTGCGTGAGACTAAACATTAATAGGTGATAAAGAATATACTTTAAATCATTGTTCTAATATCATGCTAAGAAGTAAATTTTCATATTATTCATGAACACCAAAAAATCGGAGAATAAGTCAGAACTAAACACATAAGAAGTTGATATGTAGTGTTTGTCAGGGTCTGAATGAAATTGTTTTCAGATTTCTGCAGAGAATTAGAGTATATTAAATTGGTAAGTAAAACTCTGTTTGAATGGTGATGTTAGAGAATGAGTAGGGAAAATTAAATAACAGAAGTGTTAGTAAGTGCAGTGGGTAGCCACAGAGAATAAAGTTGAACATTTAAGATGTGGAAATTTGGCTGCACGTGAATCATGAGATGGAAGACATTAGATAGTAATTGAATTGGCCATGAAAAATGCACTCTACAAACACACCCTCCAAAGGAAAATGACTAAGCACACTTCTTTCTTCCAAATACTAAGTCCAAAATTTATACCAACCACAATCTTTTGCATTTTCTTGCACCACATATCTTATTCAAATAGTGTAGAACTTGTTAAGGTTTATTCACTTCACTTTTCTGACTCTAGAACTTCTCAATGAGTGTGAACAATAATAGTCACGACCTTTTGTTCTTGAAGAAGTATTGTAATTATGAACCCTGAGGAAACAAACAGTTAAAGCAAAACAACAGCAAAGAAACAGAAAAACCAGCGGTAGAGTAGGGAATACTCATTTTCATAGTGAATGTTTTCTTGGGATAGTGGGGCCATCAGAACCAACCCAACCAACATGTTCTCTTGATTGGAATTTGGATCATGAAATCACAGCTCATGAAACAACATTGGATGTGATGTAACTAAAAGGGATATATATGGACATCATCACACAGAAACCTCAATGCATTAATATCTTACGAGAATCTAAGCGTGAGTTTAAGTCTCGTATCGATAAAAATGAAAAAAATTGAGTAAGTACCCTTCATATCAGATAACTGCTATTAGCAATCATACTCAAAACTAGTAACAAAGATATACGACAAACAAAAGCATATACAAGTCATGAAGGAAGATTCAAACGTTGAACATTTGGTTACTCCTTGTAACTTCCCTAATGCACCTTAATTCTAATACTTTGATATGAGTATTATATTACATATATTTTACCTGTTTAGGAAGTGGTCTTGGTCCATGGTAGCATTGCACATGCATCAGATTCAGACACGTTGGGTTGAGTTATCTGTAAAGATATTTGATAGATTTGACAATGACAAAACAACAACAACTCTTGGGTGAAAACCTGTGCAGTCTTGAGGTATATTCTTATATCGTATATGTACTTGAAGTTGAAGTGAACAACAATCACACTCAATTGGAAGAAATCCTTATATCGTAATGCACAAATGAAATCCATTATAAAGGTCAGGAATCACTAAATTGATCTCCAAAGTGTATGCAAATTCATGTTGGGTTTATTTAAGATTATATGCTAACTTTGTGGTTTTACATTAAGGAGTTGATTCTAAATTTAAAACTTATTTTAGTGAGTTTATATGGCTGTTCATCATGTCTCTGTTGGCAGCTTCAATCAAACCCATGCATTACTGATATGTAACTTGATAAATAATCTACACAAATTATGATAGATTTTAACAGGGTGCATCAATTTCCTATGATAGAGATCAAATGAAGTAAATCATAATTGAATTGTGATATTTTTTAGTGTTAAGTTCAATCCTAAATATGGGTAACTACTTTTAGTCTAATAATAAGAGAGCTCGATGCAATGTAAAATAGGTGGTTGAGTGAAATGGGTTTTATAAAAATTAACACTGAGCAAGAATCATAGAGGTGAAACATCTCATGCTTATTATATTCAGTGTTGGTGCTGAAGTTTGTTTTAGCTTTGCGCGATTTAGTATTTGTGCAAATTGAAGAGAACGGTTAGCATCAAAAACAAAATATAAGCATGAGATGACAATAAATCAATAAACTTTTCAAATTATGTAACAAAGAGTTACCAAAAGCAAAACCAAAAATTAGAAAAAAAATATATAAAAAATCAATAAACTTTCCACATTGTAACAAAAGATAATTACGACGTACCATAATCAAGTTAAAAAGTATAATCGGTATGTCAATAATAATAGAGTATTTATGTACATAATTAATTATATTTTTTAATGTAATACATTATGCTTAAAAATATTATTTTACTATTTACATTTATATAAAAATATTTATGATAATTATATTATTGAATATAAAAGTAAAAAAATTAATATATATATATATATATATATATATTAAAAATATTAAAATAATAAATAAAATGGAATAAACTAATTTAATTTTCATATTTTATAAAATAGTTTATTTCTATATATTATTATATTTTTAAAATTAATTTTTTGCTTATTTAGATTGGATTTTTTATTATATTGAACATTTTATTTTAAATTTAATTCATATTTTGAAAATTACTTTTGCATCGAACTACTTCCAAAAGATATTCTACGAATTATTCAATTAAAATAACTACAAAAGTTTCAGTAATTTTATTATATTATTTATCCTCTTTCTCCTAATTCAAACAATATTATTATTCTTTTTTTTTTCTTTCATGTTCTGCTTTAAAGAAGCATTAATCTTGTAGAAAATTTAAAATAGATTTACAGAAAAAAAGATTTGAAATCATTTAATCGAAGGTAAGGGAAGACATGAAATTAATAAAATTAAACCATCTCAAATCCTAAATAAATTATATAGACAAGAAAGTTAGATATGGTATTGTGTTATCAATTTCATGTATAGCAATTATAGGCGATGAGAATGTCTTCCCAATAATGACGAACATTTGTTTCCCCCTCTCGTGGACTATGCACATTACAAGATAGGACAAAACCAAACGTTCATGACCATTCAGACTCAAGGTCACCACCATCATCGTCGTCATCATCATCTTCTCCTACCGGGGTTTACACCTCGGGTAGCTTCATATCCACCTCCACTACGAGCCGGCGGTGTTGAGGAACCATACGGCATATTGTTCACCGGTGGAGCATGTCCATGAGGACCACCAACCCCTCTTGATTGTGTATCATAGCCACCTGCTCTCGATGAATCGTAATCAGCTCCTCTCTGCATATCATATCCCAAACCTCTCTGTGGATCATAGGAACTTCTTTGAGTATCAAAAATTGCTCCTCTATTGGAATCATAAGCAGATCCTCCTCTAAAGGCATTGTATCCAGTCAGCCTCTGTGTGTCGTAAGTAACACCCCTTTGTGCGTCATAATTAGGTCCTGCAGATGCTCCAAAACCAGGTCCTCTGGGAGCATCATAACCGGTCGCTGCAGGAGTTGGACCAGGTTGCGCTCCAGCAGAAGCAAGTGTAGTAGCACTGCCACCACCCCCACTGGCTGCAGGGAGGGGACCACGTCCCTGTAAAACAAAAATATTCGAATTCAAAAACCGAATCAACCTAAGAACATAGTCCTTCTACTCGGTAAATCTTACTTTATTAGCATATCTCAAGATAAGTCACGTTTACTGATACACAACACATACATTTCAGATCAGTATTGGAACCGGAGATTTTATTTTTTGGTTTTAGCTACTATGGCATCTAAAATTATCCCCAATTGAGGGCACAAATGCAATGACCCGCCATCATAAATATGGATATCTAATGCTTGATTAGGAGCTATTTTAATAACTGGTTGTAATGCAGAATTTGCATTCAGGATTTTGAATCTATATCAGATTTCAATATCAATTTGAAATTCTAGTTTTAAGGCACTAAGCAAGTACATTGCTTGAAAACCCATTATTAGTGCCTAATCTAAACGCAAATTAAAATCTTTCATCAGTAGCACTACATTTAGCACTATGTTTAGAAGAGCAGATGTTAGAATATAGCAGTTGAACACAAAGCATATATTGCTACCACTATATCATTCCTATTTTCTCTGCACACAGATAATACACTAATATATTCCCAATTGTTATCATGCAAAGCACCTAAACATGGGAATGAGCATGATAATCCTATAAATTTTGAATTTCTTTATCATGGTAACAAAAACCATCAGCAAGGTGATTATGTTAATTTGGTACCATCAGAAAAGTGATTATCAAAGATTAATGAGTAACAAAAGAGTAGACAACCACTAGAAAAATGCCATTATGTCCATTATGTTAAGCAGCATCATATTGAGAACATAATTCTATGGTTGTTTAACCTTAGGATTAGTATGTAGTGGTAGGGTCTGAGAAATTGTTTTGTTACTACATGAGTCTGTAATTTTATAACATCTTTGCAATTATAGATTGGTGTTATACTTGACAACATATAGACTAACCTATTAGTCTATTCCTCAAAAACTATTGTTAGCATAGGTACCTATAAAAAGTGTAGACCTTATGTGAAGTTTTCTTGTAAATTCCTTTTGTAAAAGGTTAGAATACCCCGAGTGTTCTAATTTAATTTATTCAATTTTTGCTGATAAAAAAATGAGTAACAAAAGCATAGAGAAAACAGATAAAAGTTTTTTAATTCAGATCTCTCGATTAATATAGTAGAAAAAAATAAACTCCAACTAGGCATTTAGTTCAAAAAGTTCATCAACAGGTAGTATAATAAACTCAGGACCACGTCATTAATTCTTGATACAAGGGACGTATACTTAATTGCAATTTATAAGCATTATTTTATTTACTATATTTAAGAATGAAGAGTTTATAAAATAAATAAAAACAAGAAAAATCGTTATTGATTAATTTTTATTAGAAGATTTAAAATTAAAAGTATTAGACAATGAACTAAAATGATGCACTCCGACAATATACACAGGTAGGCATCACACACCTGCATAACAGAATAATCATCTTCATAAGCATTTTGTCCCACAGGAATACCGGAAGCCTCGTTCTCATTAGTTCCAGAGGTGCCACCATATGGCCCACCTGAATTTTTATTACCAGTTATTAATCCACAAATATGAAAAAAATCTAAGGATCTATCCTAACACAGAAAACAGGTATGAAAGGAGATCCGTACTACTTCTCCGATCCACATTCGCAGTATTTGTAAGCTCGGCTCGAAGTTTTTCCACTTCCCTACTCATAGAAACATAGTTCTTTTCCATCACCTGGAGTGACTCAAGGTGATCATTGTATAATTTTTTTTCGTAGTCAAAAGTGGCCCTGCATGACCAGAACAAAAGATTGTCAAGGGTCCTAAACATGGCACTCTGACACTATGCCAACATGATGTAAGGAGAGAGTAGGAATTGGTTGGCTTTAAAGTTGTCTTGAGTGAATTATGGGTAAAAAAATAAAAAAGCAGATGGAAAGTTCAGAATAAATCTATGGTAAGAATCAACCCAAATCATAAATGGGTTTAGAAGGGTCACATGGTGGCAGTCAGAAACATATCTTAGTCTTGGCGTAGGAACCATAACACACCTAAATTTTTAAAAATTTTAAAATTAGTATATTAGTGGAAATTAAATAAGATAGATTTTTTTTCTTTTATAAAATATAAAATTTGATGTTAATGAATAATAAAACATAAAATTAAATGCAATTAAAAATAAATAAATTATTTTTTTATGTTTTCTTGATATTTTTTTTTTGTTTCATACATATTCTCACTCTCACATGCTTCCTTTTGTTCATGAAACTCATGCTTCTTATTATTTATGAAGAAAATTAGGAAGTTAGACAAACTCATGCTTTCTATTCTTATTTCTAATATATATTTTTTCATTATTGAAAATAAAAAGTAACTCTGCTCCCTTTCGTTTATGAAAAAAAATATGAAGATAGACACAAACTCATGCTTTTATATTCTTATTTTTCATATATATTTTTCCATTATTGAAAATAGAAAGTAATTCTCTTCTGTCTCACTCAATAATAAAATATTAGTTTAATAGATAGTATTTTTCATGTCATGAGTTTTTTTAAATAATTATTTTTACTCTTAAACTTTGCTTTGGATAAGCAGATAAATAAATAATAAAAAAATAGACTCATCTATTTATGACACCTAGAATCCAAAATAAAAGAGAATATATTATTTTGACCCATCTAAGTTATGGTCAAACTCCGCCACGGGTGACGGTTGGGAATGGCATGAGAATGGAAGATTCACCCTTAACCAAAAGGGTGGCAGTTGGGATTCCAAATAGAATGGCATCAGAATGAATGGAATATTTACCTTAACCATTATAACTGCCAAACCTATTTATCCGGTATTGACAATTTATAAGAAAAAAGAGCATGTGATGGATTAAGTTGCATACTAAATAGACATTCAAGTATTAGAGAGTTAGAAAGTCTCCAATCAGTGGTCCTAATCACATATATCGCATTTCAAGCAAAAAATACTGCACCCTTACAAAGTGAAAATTCATCCGCTACCAATACTTTCTCTGGATAAATACATAAATACATATGCAGAACCCAAATTAAACCCAAAGCTCCAACACAAATTCCTTGGGTGTTTCGAGAGTTTCGAGAGGAAATCGGGCAGAGTCACATCAATTAACTGAGTTAACCCATATAAAACCTCTCCTACACAAAGCTTGGAAGACAATGAGTTTATGATTAGTTTCCTTCCTTATATATTGCTTAACTTTCTAGTTTATACCCAATATGGAACTCAAACTCACTACTCCCAAACACTTTGGACTACCATATCACAAATCTACCAAACATGCATATCACTATATACAAATATCAACACGAAAATCTCTTTTAAGCTTAATAATAAGTAATAGTACAAATATCAACACGAAAATCTCTTATAAACTTAATAATAAGTAATAGTAATAGAGTTTGAAATTTCACTTGTCTATCTCTAATTCCAAACATGGAAAACCTATCATGAGTGTGTAAAAATCATGTAAATAGAGGTAAAACACCATTTGGAGGAAGGAGAGTCTTATAAGATTTTGTGCGTAACAAAACCTAGTTCATTGTTTCTATATATTTCCATATATTATTACCCGTCTATCAAATCATCTAAATGACATTCACCTTGTCCAATAATCCCAATTCCTCCATCCCCTTCTACTAAAAAACTCTTCATAATATTTTCCACTAAACAAAGTTCACACAAGTAATTTCTCAATTTAACTACCCTATTCGTTTTTTTCATTATTCTAAAGATATGTTATCAGGTTATATCCCTCATCAAAGGTTGATAAATGTTAAAAAAATAGACACAACTATCTCTAAACTTGCCAATTGCCACATCTCCATAATATCCCACCCTTCGCCAATACTAACAAAGCCTATAAACAGAAGAAACAAAAACCACCCCATGAATTTTACAGGCATAATTGCATCCCTTAAAGAGACAGCTAGCATTCCAAATCACCTAGGCCACAACACAAGAAGCAATGTCTACATAGAAAACAACACTTAACCAATGCTTTCATATACTTGGTCACCACATCATAAGTACACATCTCACCCTAAAAAAGAGGCAGAAGAAGGATACCTGCAATGCTGATACTCCTGTCTGAGGCATTCAAGCTCAGAGATAAGCGCGGGGATCTGAACAACATCAGTATGAACCCTCTGCAGTTCCTGAGTCAAATGTTGCGCTTTTGAAACAAGTTCATCCCTCGACAAAACAAGGTTCTGCGCCTCCCCGCGGGTCTGCTGCAGCTCCATCTTCACGCCCTCTGCGCTCTGCGCCTCGCTCTCCATCTTCGAGATCTTCTCCAACTGCGCGCGCACCTGCTGCTCCCGCTCCCCCTTCAACCCCGCCACGTGGGCGTGGAGCATCTGCAGCTCGTGCTGTGCCGCCGCGAGCTCCTGCCGCAGCGCGCCGTGCGTCGCTGCGAGCCGCTGGTTCTCCGTCCCCAGGCGCTGCATCTCCGCGTGCTGCGACGCTAGCTTCTGCTCCATCACCTGAGGCGGCGGGAGTAGATCGAACGGCGCCGCAAGTGGGTGCGGCATCACGGTGGGACCCGGCGGGATTGACCGCCGCAGGTGCAGAGGCGGCGGCATGCGGCCTTTGCTTCCCATTGCTGAAAATGGAATTTGAAAAACTAAGAAAATGAGGTAATGAAGAATTGAGAAGGGGAATGTGAATGACAAAGAAACATGTACAGTGAGATTAGGGGAGAGAGAATGCGAATCCAAGAAAGTTTCGAAATGAAGGAACCACAAAAACCCTAATCCAAAGAAGGAATTCCCCAGAATGGTTAGTTAGTCACAACAACAGCCGGCCTCTATGGTTCGGTATACTTCTAAATTTTCGCTATCATAATCCACTCTTTTTTCTAAAGGAGGTTTATGTAAAACTTAATTGGAAAGAGTGCTTTAACTGTTTTACTTTTTTTAGTAAGAATTCAACAGATTAAAATTTCATTTTTAATCTCTAAAATATAGGATAAATTTTACTTTATTTATAAATGAAAGAAATTCTTTAAACTTGAAAAAGAAATATAACTTATGTCTATCTACGTTAAATCTAAGCATTCAAATTATTTTTAAAATTTACTTTTTATCCTTCAAATTTTATATTAAAAAACTAGGTTATATTTTTTTTTTAATTCAGTCGACTAAAATTTATTTTCCTATTACAAAGACTTAAAATATAATTAAATAAAAATATTCATTATAAATCGACTACCTCAAATTTTCCAATTAATCGGAATCAAAATTACTTAGTTTGCTATAGTATGTGCATGAATCCAAATTCAAAAATATGACGTAAATTTAACAAAGTTGCTGGTGTAAAATCTAAGTTGAAGAGTATGTAATCAATTGTAAAATGGCGAAATATGTAATTAAAATAATATCTTCAATTAATTTGAGTATGTAAGTATCTTGTGAGAAGTCATTGATTTTGGTCAGCACTCCCACGTTTCTTCGTTCAAAATGTGTACTAATAATAGGACAGTGGGTATTACTGAATGTAATTCTGTTAGGAAATATCATTTTCTGTCTTGGTAACTGTTATATAATTCGAAGCGATTACTTAACTAATTTTCTTTACCCAACATTTTGCAATTTTTAAAAATGATGAGAAAAGAAAAAGAAAAACTAACGAATTTGCTGAGAAGTTCAGCGTCTTCAGAGAAAATGGTCGCTCAAAATGAACAACCGAGGGCACAAACCGAAGCTGTCATTTATTAACAAATGAATGGGTAGACCAAAGAAAGATACATGTAGATTTCTTTGACACAACTATTCGTACACGTTAAATAGGAGCTTCTTGGCACCTCTGTTACATCATCTCCTCCTTTCTTTTAGTATTTGAATCGGTACAAAACTCTGGTCACTTAGAGAGATCCTTCTTTAGGATGGACGTGATGGCTGCATGAATAAATACTTCTCAAGTAGTTATACTGCTTCAACGAACAATTTTGCCGAAAGCACAAGCAGAGCCAAGTCCTTGTATTCAAGGATTCAAAATGAGGGTAATTTACACAAGCTAGCATTCTGCACTTCATACGTCTAGCTACAAGTTGTCTTCCATCTCATCTGGTACATGTAATTTCTCAATGGCAGCCTGTTCAAGATGAAGTTCCAAGTTGCATAAGAAAATGTGACAAGTTTATACCGTTTAAGAGAATACGGAGATAACTGAATTTTCCCCCAACCAATCAGAAAGCATAAAGATAAGTTAGTGCAAATGTAGAAGTTGGACCAGTTTAAAGCAAAACGATTTATATTAGAAGCGAAATCACCTTGATAGAAGCAGCATCTGTTGCAGATGGTTTCAAATCCAGAGATATACCGTAATGAAGCATAGCTCTCTCATGCATGTTACGCCTTTTATAGATCCTGCCCATCAAAGCATAAACACTACTTTCACGAGGTGCGTACTCTTTAAGCTCCTCTAGGACTTCCAATGCCTCCTCAAACTTTTCCAAGCTCAAGAGTATATTGGCCTTCTGATACATTGGAAGGGGATTCTTTTTATCCGCTAAAATAGCCTTCTCCATTACCATCAGTGCTTCCTCGCTTCTCTGTCAACCATACAAGCATAACATAATTTTAGAGTTTCCAAGATACTACAAAATACAAAAGCCAAAGACAAATGGAATCTTTATTTTTTATGTACAAACTACAATCAGTATGGTAAGAGACTTACCTTCAAGGCATGCAAAGCAGTACCAAGGTATGACATTATTACAGACGATCGTTGATTGATTTGGAAAGCCATTCGAAAATGATGTTCAGAGAACTCAAACTTTTCTTGGCGTAGATATACCATTCCAAGTCCATACCAAGCATTATAATGCCTTGCATCAACCCTGAGCGCACTCTGGTAGCATTTGATTCCATTCTCAAAATCTTCTAGTGCAACATACCTGTAGCGATGAATTAGAAGACCACAAAGAGTTGCAGAAGTTATTGAGACTTGTGGATATAATATAAAAAAGGGAGTGGCCATACTCGTGTCCACAAAGGGTGTGTGCATATGCAAATCTGGGATTCAGTTGAACAGCCCGCTGAAAATTCTTCAGCGCAGTTTCATGATCCTTTTGCAGGCTGTAGCAATTACCCATTGCACACCTGCCAAAGCATTCAACCACAACTATAAACCCAGATAAAATGAAAATAATTGTGATAGAACAGCCAAATAAAGAAGAAACATCTAAACACTCATGGTTCTCAAATAGCAGGTGATGTTATGCCAATAAGTATACTTCATGAAAAGGTTTTGAAAAAACATAGGTCAGGTAAGGAAAAATATTGATACACACAAATGGGCTACATATGAAAGAACTCGTATATTAAATGGAAGTAGGTAAGCATATAGATGCTAAAGTTATTATATATACGTCTGGAATGTGGCATAAGTCGACAATAAAAGCACTTGCAAAAGTCAGCACAGTTTTCACTCCCCGAACATGCACATTTGCCTACACAAAGCCGTGCAATTTAAAGCATTCTGGTAATAAGGCAAATATGGATGATAGCAAGCAGAAATGACTTCTAAAGGAAATAATTTAAAAAAGAAATTTATAAAAACCGGTATATTTTGAATAATCAGCAAGAAGTTCCATATAAAGCCTACCAAGACTGAGGAGATAAACGATCAGTTGATATCAGTTCCTGAGCCAGGTAACTTAACTTCATATCCTCCTTTAGGTGCTGCACAAGAGATAACTCTTGATCAAGCATTAGGTATAACAGTTAGACATTACACAGAAGCAGGAAAAGAAAGACAATAAAATAAAATAGCTCTGGATGGCTATTCCACGCTTTAATTTTCATGGTGCTTTTGTAGCTCCCAGATGAGTGCCATAAAACAAGGAATTGTTTTTATAAATAGCCCATAACATCAGAGAAGCCTCAGACTAAAAACTTTGCAGGATAATTTTACTGCAAGCTGATATTAATTATAATACTCTTCTCCAAATAGTGCATAGTAAGCGAAATTAGCTCTCTCTGGATTCATCCTCAGTCCCTAGTATCGTGATATTGCTATCATTGATAGTGGCATATTTTTTCTACCAAGAGGCTCTATTAATTGAACCAACCACTAATCAAAGTATCAAAGGCAAGAGAGGAAATCAAATCACATCTTATTCATATCTATCTTCTTACTTGTGGATTGGGATAATTAGTGTAAATAGGGGTTAGTAAATTACGTGTTGCAACACACCAACCATCATTCAGATTTTGTTCTAGCTTTCCATTCTTCTCCTAAATCCCTCCAGGATCATCAATTCAAAGAATTTCTATTATTACTAATACTATTATTATTATACACTATGTGATATATCACAAAAAACTAATGAAATGTAATATAAACTCACATAAAGGACTGTTGAGTAGACATCCATTCCTTCCAAGCTATAAGGCATGACCTGACGAGCAAGGCCAAAGGCCTGATCAGCTTCTAAGTAATCAACCAATTCAAAGTACACTTTTCCAACCTGCTTAAAACATCCAAGCATCATATTACAAATAGTTAGTAACATGCACCAGTAAGAATCTCTAGATCAAAAGACATCAAGAATCAAGCAGGTATGGGCTAATGTTCTGAAATAGATGTGTTTGGTTTGTAGGAGTCAAAACTTTCAAAGCACCCCAACAGAAAATTATGCATCTAGTTGAATTGTCTCAAACTGATGTTTGATCATTTTCAACAAAAAAAGAAGCACACTCTAGGTGTTTGAGCTTTGTATTTATCAAAAATCCAATCTCATTATTTATCTGTTTTCCTGTTCTCTTTTCCCTTTTTTCCTACTAGACCCCAATTTCAACATTATTTTTAAAATCTTGAAAATATCAAATAGTCCAAGTGTCATGAAGAACTGCATCAGTAAAGAAATTAATTGGAACAAACAATTTAAAAGATGCTACAGAGCACAATCAGAAGGAAAACGATAACTATGAAGGCAGTATAATTTCAGCCAAAATTTTACCCTATTTGAATCCTAATTTTAGGTATATTACACAATATGTCAGATATGGACAACTGAGGATGAGAATATTAGGAATCTAAAAAAAAAAACATATCAGTTGGAAACCAGAAGTTACTCCATCCAGGAAAAACCTTTCTTTTCTATAGGAACAGCCAACGAAACATTTGAATATAGCATCGTAAATCTGAATGTAGTATAATGCTAAATCAATACCACTACCTATGAAAGGCCAGAATTTGCTAGCTGAGTAACCAAAATTACCTGGGAAAGAACCCACCCAGTATTGTAATGCTTATGTGGAAGTTTCATGTAGGTATCCAGTGCATCCTGTTTCACAAAAAAATAAACAAAACATTAGAAAACTAGTTCTTCTATCATTATTCCTTTCTTCGTAAACCCAATAAAAGATAATGAAAAGATAATTACAAATTTATATATCTTTTAACCAGGGATGATAATTAATTAATACCTGACAACTATATGAGTAGGCAAGTCTACAGCCTTCACCAAAAATTCTTAAAAGGGTCAGTATTTCTGAAGCGCCAGAAATGACTTTTGAACCACTCACTGTTTGTCCACCAATGGAAAAATTTGCTGCTTCTTGTTCATAAGATTTAGCATCCATGATAGGAGTAGAACTAGATGTTGATGATGTGACATTTAAACGAGAATCATCAAGAACATCGTTTCGAGTTCCTGAAGATGAAAGAAAGGATATGTTAATATTAGCAGTTCAAAAATATTTTATATAAGAAAATTGGAATTAATTTATTATGTAAGAACTTGGGAAGTTGGGAGTCATACATTAGGATAGCAAGTATAACCAGTACAAGATCAGTAATAGTAGAATAAATAGTATTATGTTACCATTGCATAATAGATATAACATATCATACCTGAATGTTAGGATCAATATCAATCATTTAACTATCTATACTCTACTTATTCAAAGTTGGTATTTATTAATCATTGTACAGTATGGTGGTATGTCTAATGTTCGGTGTAGTCATTGTCCCACTATTGCCCTTTTGGGTTAGCCACTCTGAACTGCTACCAAGGATTACTAGATGTGCTTAAAAAACTTTGAAAAGGCAAGAGCATAGAAGAAAATTGCATAAAAAAACACAGAATCATTAGCCGGGTCAAAATTGTTCATGACAAAATAACTACCGCAGCTTCAAAACAATCATCTTTGCACAGGAAAACATAAAAAAAACATAATACAGTAGAAAAAGTTATATGATATAATAAAGACTCATCCTCACCTTCGTCAGCATTTTCATTGGGCCATGGCTGCCCTTTACGAACTGCCATGGAACGAAATGACATACTGCTAAGCTTTGACCCTCCAAGATACTTAGAAGAATTACCAGTTCCATTTCCAGATACAACTGCTGCATTAGCATTTAAACTTGCATCACTGGATAGTCTAGAGCTACGTCGAGGACCAGAATCAGCAAACAATCTCCCCGAAATCTGAAACAATTAAAAACCAAAAGATCAAAAAAATAAAGTACTAAGAACAGAATAAAATGTAAAAAAATAAAAATAAAATAAAATGCAATCTATAAAACTACAGCAAAACAACTCAGAGTATGTTTTCTAGGAAACATTTTCTTTGACATCAACAAAACTATTATTCCATTAACTCACATCATGTCAAAGATATTTAGAAGTCTATCATGTATTACATAAAAACTAGAATGTAGCATGTAAACAATAGAAAACAGAGATATTGAGCAGCTGCAGATTTTAGGCAACTAAATAACGCTTGGTTTGTATCATGTCAAACTGGAGGCAGGGAGAGTTTTGGCTAAGATCTCTTAACGTGTTCTCATTCATGTGTCCCCAACCTTACGTAATTTTCCTTCATCCACAAACTTTCTCCGAGGGGCTTGAATGGTAGAGTTCACTGATGACTTAGGAGAACTGTCAGTATTCACTGTACTCAGGTTTTGGCCGTTAGGCTGCAGATTCCTACACAAAGGGGGTGGCGCAACACCTGACAACTACAGAAGAGGTGAACAGAAAATATCAAATTTTGTAAAAAAAAATGGACATGCAACACATTCAATAAACCAATCGACATCCATTCATATTTGGTGAATAACAGGGCACTTTTTTTTACCAATATTTCTGATTCTGACTTACAAACTAACCATTTTCAAAAATCAAAATTACAGAAATTATGACTCAATAAATTGTGTATTTTATCCAAGATTAATATGCACACATGATATGAAATTAGATGCACTTTACCTGTGTTGCCATTGGAGACGGGGTGTTATAAAATGATATGTTGGACAGACCACTATTAATTGGTTGAGAAGTTCCTCCTAAAATAGATGCCCCATGATGATTTCCAGGAACATCCTTCAGGCCCTGCATAAGTTTCAGATGTCTAGGACTTGTATCTTCTGAGACAGAGTGTCTAGTGTCAACTAAATTACAATCCTCGGCTGATGACTGCAACTTAGGTGTGGTCGAGCAATGTAGGTATTGCTTTTGTACACAAAGAGCAGCTGCTTCACCAAAAACTGCAGTTGCATCTTCAGCAGCACCTGAATATTCAGAAAACAGCATAGTGATAATTGATTAGGACAATAACATAATTAAGGACAACAAAAGACTAGAAGTCTACAACTCAGATATATTGTTAAAAAATTAATATAAACAGCCACACAATGAAATTAAGTCTAGTTCTGCACATTATCATCCTAACTTATGCTCTTTGTTGTTGAATATAAAACTTGTTTTTGCTTTCAATTAGATACAATCAACCTTTAAAATTATCCAATTGTAGTATGTTACATCATCAAATAGAAACTGTGCAGCTTTTTGAAACTTATAACTTGAAAAAGCAACCTTTTAGGTGAAGTTGTAAAGTCGCATTCATCACTAAAAAGGTTACAGAAAATTGACAGATATCAAGAGTCAAAACAAAGAGCATCAAGGTGGCACTAAACAAAGAACATAAATAAATTTTAAAATGGTTATGATGGAAAAGGGTGGCAAGTTTTCGCAGTGAACAAGTTGAATATATCATATCGACCTAATATGCACAACTCCTCATATGCGGCCCATATTAGAGGATCCATTGATAGTGCCTGCTTAAAATGATGAATGGCACTTTTCCTTCTGTCAGTGTATCTGAAAAAAAGAGTACCAAAGAGAAGTTAGAAGGGTGAATTTATCAAATGTGGCATGCTTGCATGACATACACATATGTGACTGACACAATTATATAGAATTGACTCCAGTTACAGCATCCAATGTCTTTAGAATAAACTAATATTGTAGCTCTTGCATATGCCACAAAGAGGGAAGATGCAAATATAAATTTCAATTATGTCTGATTTAATGTTAAAGATGTATGATTATAATCTGCTTTAGCCACAACCAGACCATTCCCTTTTAAATAATATAAAAAGAAAATTTCAGATAAACTAATAAAAAGTATATGGTAGGTTAGATTGGTTAGCAACCTGTAAATCAACCCTAACAGATAATGACCAGCTGCCCCGTTTGGAACCTACAAAAAAAGGCAACATAACATAAGAGTCATTCTACTTCTCATAGCAAATGTATTATTGACAAATTATAATAATAAACAACTAAAAGCCAAACAGCACGCTATAACTAACTCATACAAGAATAAAGAATTCAACAATAGTAACTTTGATAAGGAATACACAAAAGCACAAAAGATAAAAACATAATCAGTGATTTGAGACAAAAAATGCTAAGACTTCCAAGAGACCATTAAAAAAGTGCAGAAAATCATTCTCAAATATATTCTGAATTATGTTTTGTACCTCTACACTGGGCTCACTAGCAGGACATAATGCTGTTTCAGCTTCACTAAGAAGATCCATTTGAAAGCATGATATTGCAAACAAGTATCGGGATTGAGCCATTTGCGCCCCTTCAAGGATTAAAAAGAAAATGAATAACAAGAGATACATAATGAGAAGCATAAATATGAGGTGATAAAAAATGAGGTAGGAAAACATTATCTATTAAAAAAGGCAGGAGAAAGACAAATAACGATCACCATTAAACCTAACAGGATTACAAATGAGATTCCAAAACTGGTTGGTTCATATATATTGAAAGAAACATACCCTTTAAGATGTGATATGCAGAATAAGCTTGATTATTCTGCAAGTAACATCCAGCCAACAACTGGAGATTTGTCTGTACAGTATCCAGAAAAGATAGTTATCCAAAATTATCAAGAGTAACGATATCCTTCAGAAAGAAACTTTGAATACACACATATATATATCTAAAGAAAGGAGCACTAGTAAACAAGAACAAACAATTAACAAAGTTAAAAAGATAAAAAAGCCTTCACTTGAGCATGTCGTATGTATCTTGGCACAAAAAATAAGAATACACATCAATTCAAAGTGAACAAAGTCTAAATATCACACTGGCACATTTATATAGATATAAATACAATATAACACATAACAAGAACTAAGTCAAAACTTTATAATGACCTTTTTTCTATTTAAGTGATTTCTGCTTCAGACTTATTGTAAGGTAAGCAATTCAAGGGGTTAGTAAGGGCAGCACAAAATATCTCCTCACCCTTAACCATTTCCTAAAACAGCTACACGTAGTAAACAGTACTCACACAAAAAGAAACCCTTTCATCACTGTTACCAAACCGAGCACACACGCAACTTCAAAACTTGGAAGAGGGAAAACCGTAACGTATAAATCCACCACTCTAACAAAAAACATCAAGTATAACGAAGAGCCAAATAAACTAGAGGCTTAGAATTACCATCGCGAACCCAATTTAATCGTACTAGTGCACCGTGAGAAAGGAGGGAGAATCTGTGCAGTTCACATAGACTGTGAAGCTAAAAGAGGAAGTTGTATCCAAATCCAAATTCCTCCAAAACGAACTAAAAATTCAACTACCACTACATAAACTACGAAATGGACTTGAATCAAATAAATAGCAAGGTGTGAAGACAAGAGTCGCCGATCTCGGAGCTTACAACGGAGAAGTTTTGGGAACTTATAACGGAGGGAGATGATCTTCCATTTCCATTTTCTAGAATTTTGTGTAGAAAATTGAAGAGGGGAAAAGGTACCTCGGTGGGGAACTCGGCGCATAGACGGTGGCAGAGGAAGATGGCGTTGGCGTGCATGAAATGCCGAAGACTCTTCTGCACGCAATCAACGAGTATCGCTTCCATGGCAGCTTCGGAACCGATTCAGAGAGAAAATGGAAGAAATAAAGGGAAAAAGAGAGGGTTTTGGTTTCGGTTCAAAATGAAATGAAATGAAAATACGAAATTGGTAAGGCACGTGCTTTGTCTCCGATTTCAAAATAGGTCACGTGACGTTGTTGTTGGTCACTCTCATATCGTGAATCTCAAATGTTCCGTTGCTGTTGCTGACAGAAAAACCAAAAGAAAATGATATACGAAAAAAATTAAAATCAAAATTAAATAGAAAAATGATAAATTTCCAAAATTTCCACCAAACTGTTAACGTTTAAATCGATGGCTGTGACGTTAATAATAACAAAGAACGCTCCCTTTGTCTGTAAATAATTCATCATAGTGGTTTACTTTAGAGTTGCTTTAAAAATAAATCTGATCACATTAAAAAAATTAAAACAAAATAAAGAATATTATGATGTTTGGAACATTTTGATAAGATAGAAAGATTCCTTGTGATGAGCATGGATGAGGGTTTCGAAGGAGATATGTACTTGTCGCCATTTTCATTCTTATTTTAAATAATTAAAAAATAAATAAAAATTAAATATATTTTTATTCCTAACGTATTATAAAAATTTGTAAATAGTTCATACTCAAAATTTTAATTTTGTCTGATCCTTTTACTTTTAGAAACATTGATTTTTGTTGAATTATATATATTTGTACGACATTAATTTTATATAATATAAAATATTTGACATTATTTATATAAAAACCTTAAAACAATAATATTATATATTTCTATTCTTGTATAGTATTTAAATTTATTTATTTTATCAAATATAAAACTTTTGACAGATTTGATTTAATCTTTTGTCTTCAACAAAGATTAATTTTATCTTATATAACAAACAACGTTCTAAATTTAACATCTGGAAAGCTGACACATAGGGTGATATGCGTCTGCCACATGTGAATTTATTTAAAAAAATTAAAACTTGAGTCGACTTAGCCACACTTTATTTTCTCTTCGTTATTATTTTTGATACAACAATCAAATGTTTAAGAAGGTACAATATATAGTTGAATCGATTAACTGATAGCTTTTATTGATTAAAATGTTATTTTGTTCTTGTGATATGCTAACTTTGTAAATTATCAAACGCTGTCATACATTATTGTTATCGTCCCTGGCTTCTATTCATAATTACAAGATAGATTAACTGAGGGACTTTCTTTCAAAATCAAATAGTGAAGAGACTAGAAGTACAATTAAAATTTTTTATTTTAAAAATAAGAGATATCAAAATTTAGAGGTAACACTATTTACAAATTTTATTATAGTTGAGGATCAAAATCATATTAAAAAAAATACATTGGAAATCATTGTTTGATTTAAAAGAGAAATCAAGTTGATAGTGTATTTTATACTTCTTCATCAATAATGCATGTTTATCGAATATGACACGTATTTGATATGTCGATACGTATATCAAATACGACATGTATTTGATATGTCGATACGTATATCGAATACGACACGTATTCGATATGTCAATATGTATATTGAATACGATAAGTATTTGATATGTCAATACATTTAGTTTTAAAATAATAGGATACAATATAAAATATATAAATATTAAAAATGTATAATAATTTTTACATATATAATAAATATATGATTATTAATATGTGAATCCAATTTTTTTTAATTATAAACTAATTATTTGGGTAGTTAAAACCTAATAAATAATGTTAATGATTAATTTAAAAATTAATTCATAATTGAAAATATTTTAATTATTAATTTAGAGATCAATTATAATTTTTTAAAATTATTTTAGATATAATTTAGTTATTATATAATGACTAATTATTTATTATCATTAAAATTAATTATTATTTAAATATTTCATTGTACTACACTACTACTTTATAAACTATATCCTTTATTTATAAATTTATAAAGGACAATGATATTTTAGTCCACTTTTCTTGATCCACTTTTAACCCACTATTTTAAAAATAAAAATTGGTGAAAATATCATTTTTCATTTTTCATGTATAATAAATGTTAAAACATCTTTAAAGTATTTTAAAACATGGGACACGCTTAAACAAGTTGAAGTATCGCTATACGATACTGAATACCAGTTTCAGTTTTTCTTGATACCTCTCTCCCGCTCATTTATCTTCATCACTAGCTCTGCATTTTCTCTCTCTTTGCCTTCCATCACCCTCGCCATTTCCCTTCCCAAGGTCAGTTTCTAACCCTCGATTCTTTTATTTCTTGCTTGCTTGAATCTGTTTCTTCCTTTTCCGTTTTACCATTCCAGCTTTCAATTTTGTTTTCTTGCTCAATTCCACGAGGACATTCTTCGTTCTCCCTTTATTGGATGTTGGGTAGCGGGATTTCAATCGGGGATATTGTTGGATTTCGATTACATCCACTGGGTGTGAGAAATTTTTGTTTTTTCTTTTATTTTCTGACTTCTTTTGTGAATGTGAGATGGATTATTGTTAGACTTTTAGTTTGTCTGATGTTTCACTATTTTTTTTTTTTCAAGAAACTCAATCTGGGTCTTTTTCAATTGATCGATCAGGGTTTTGTTTATGTTTATGAAATGGATTTTATTTTGAAGAAAATAACAATTTTGACTGGCTTTAATCTTTACATCATGAATTGTTATGATGAAGTGTATGAAACCTCCCTCTCCCAAAATTGAAAGAAGAGATACTGAAAAGGAAATGTAATAGTGCTTTGTTTGTGGACCCTTTCTTTGGATATTTGCAACATTTTCAAGTGTTCCCTAACTTTCTAACAACGAACTATTATGACTCATGATGCATGTCTCATCAACTTATTCTTCTTCTGACAACATCCCGCACTTGTCTGAGAAATGTAAGATCTATATGTGAATGTAGGATCTAATATTAGTTATGTGTACATTTGTGTGTGCAATTAATTTAGTTTTTGTGTGGATATCCTATAATCCTAGCCCACTTTCTGCTTATATTTTAACCATAATGTTAGGTTTTTCGATTGTCGATTTATGTTCACTTTATGTGTCTGAATTTTGAAGGTCTTGCGTGATCCAAGCTTTAATTTAAATCATTTTGGGTGACACGCACGGTCAGAAATATTTTGTGAAGATGAATAGAAAATTTGGTGGTGGAAGACAACCAACAGGGACTCCTTCACTGGCTTTGTCCTGTGTGGTTGTTGTCTTCTCTCTGCTTGCTGGTGCTTCTGTTGTTCACAATATCTATAAGCCTAATCTTGTAAGTTTTTAATCCAACTTTTTCGTGGCCTTTTAGTAACTAACTAGTACCCTCTTTATTCAGTGTTAAGTTATTAATATGACAATGCGTGTAAGCTATTTGTGTTTTTTCATTGGTTGAATTCTGAATGCCTAGTTTATATTTCAACACATAAGGAGCTAATGTGCTCGATTAAAACCTATGCTATTTGAAATACCTTGTCTTTTTATACGGTCAAAAAACAGTATGCATAGTTGAGATTATTAGTAACTTTTCTTTTGAGATATAACCATCAGTAATTTTTAGTTCAACTTGTTGGATCTGTTTGACTATTCATCAAATTTATCTTTATGTCCGTGCTTTTATAAATTCAAGCCACTCTATGCAAACATAGTAGTAGTAGTACATTCAAAAACATACTTGTTCAGAATCTTTAGCGTGATATCTACTTTCACTATGAATTTAAATTTTTCCTATAATGTTGTTAACAACTCCTTCTTTTCTATTTAGACATTACCTCCGGTTGATGGGACCAAGCAGAAATCTGATGGGAAAGAATGATCATCTCCTTTGTAAATTTCTTTTGATATAGTGAGATACCAGGCTTTGGGGCTTAAGGTGAACTATCAGTAATTTAATATACAAAATTAGAAGGGATTAAGTTTGGAAGAGAATATTATTTCATTTACTATTTTTTTTGAAGTTTTGTTTGTGTGCATATATTTTGAGTTTTTGGTGCAGGTATGGTTTACAACATTTTTTATGGCCAAAAATAGTTGAGAAACTGATACAGTAGTGTTCTGTAATAATGTTTTAATGCTATTTCAATTTGGTAGCTTTAGTCTTCAAAAGACAAATTTTAGAATTTTAGTACATTTATTGAGTACAAATTGGTTTAGTTATTTACAATTATAAAATATTAGTACATTTATTGAATATAAATTGGTTTGTCTGGTAACATTAGACGGACTTTTGTTATGTAATCATATAAGGAGTTTATCCCCTTTATTCTAAGTTATGATAGTTTTATTTCATCAATGCACAAAACAAGTCCTAATTCAATGGTAAATCAACTTTTTAACCTCAAATCAACGTTGAGAGAGATAATAGCATTAGCATCAGTGGAGGCTTTGCGCTGAGGATTACTGAAATATGCAGGTACAGTAACCACTGCATTCTTCACATAGGCTTTTCTAAATATGTCTCTGCAATGTTCAACATATTTGAGAGGACTATGGATATACTTTCTCAGCACAAAATGTTCTCCCCCACTCTTCCTTCGACTTTTGTACGTAACAGAAATCATGAGTTTGTCATTAAAATCAGCAAACAACCTTAAATGGCGACACCATTTGGCCATCTGATTTGAAGTAGCAGCATCTTCCTGGATTAGATTTTACTTGACTGTCTATAGTTTTATTGTGTGTATTTGGGATAGAAGTTTTGTACAAATGTATCATTGTATTATTAAGTATTTTGATTTAACTTCTATTATGTTGAGTATGTTGTGCAAAGTTTTGATTATGGAGCACAATGAAGAATAATAGAAAACAATTTATATCATTTTAATTAATATTTTTTATTTCCGAAGGTAACAATGGTATAAGATCATTATGTGTAGTCCTACACAAGTAATAATTATGAAATTCACCCTTTATAGATTTTAATGTACTCTTCTATACCTAGATTAAATTATGGTAACATCTCAATCAAATTCAAAAGTTTTTGTTATTTTATTTTGTATGATTTTCATTTATCCCACAAAAAAAAAGAAGCTAAATTATGTTTCAGAAATATTTTTAACTATAGTTATATATATATATATATATATATATATATATATATATATATATATATATATCTATATATATATATATATATATATATATATATATATATATATATATATATATATCAAACCAAAATCTTCTCTTCATACTATTTCTCCTAAGTAATTTGTTCTTGCATCCCTTTATCGACTGTGTTTTTCTTTCTCAATCATGTTTTTAATTCAATCCATTTGTTCATATTACTTACATGTGCATGACTTTTAAGTCTAGATCCAATACTTTTCCAATTTCTAATACCTTCAACATCTAATTGATTAAAAATGCACGTTATGTTTTAAAAACATAATATATATATATATATATATATATATATATATATCTTTGGGTAGCTTTTTCTCGGTGGATGGAGTGGAGGATTTTTAGAATGTCAAAGCCAGAAATTGAATGTCTTTGAGCAAAGAACTCCGTGTGTTTGTTTGTAAATGGTCTTTAAAATGTCTAAGTCAGAGAACAAATATTTTTCTTGATTTATGTTTAATACTTGATTCTCGAGTCTCGATATTAGAGGACGAATGTCTCAAGAAGTCTATAAACTAAAACTTATGAGAGTCTTTAGAGAGTGTTGAAGTCAGATAACAAGTATCTCTGGACAAACTATTGATTGGTTTGATAAGTGTTTAGATTTCTTAATTGTAATTTTTACTAAAAGGACAATTAAATATAATCACCTAATCATTTCGAACCAAACACTTAAAGCAATTACGTATCACCAAACTAAATAATTGTCAACACCATCCAGGGGTAAACCTCCAATTCTTAATTCCAATACAATAATTGATTTATAAAGTGCACTCTTTCAACAGACGTGATGACTCACAAGGGTTTCTTTAGTTCATGTGTCTCTAGTATGAACAAAAACAACAGAGAAAAATTTATTATGTTGAGTTTACATTGTTGTTTTTAAAACAAAACTTGTTATTCTACATAATATAAAAGTTCCTGACGTCAGTAGATGTCAGTGAGAGGAATAAAAAAGTAAGAAGTGACATGAGACTCCTAATTTCATGGTTAAGCAGTTTTCTCATCTAAGCTAATAAATTTCTTTATAATTCCCATCATTTCTCCCCCAGGGAATCGCCCCAGACACCCTCTTGCAGCTGCCACTTCATTCAGCTCATAAACTGAATCACCACTGTGAGCTTCACAAAATTTGTCTCTTCCCTCCTTTGTGTCCAAATCATTAAGCAAGTCTTCACCAGAGTTGACACTGGGAATGGGAAATGGATCAAGAGAGGTTTTCAGAACAGTTGATTCCCCAATAGCACCAACAAAGTCTTTTAGCCGACACATGGCGAATGGAACTGATTCAAAGCTATGATCACCATATTCTACTGGAGTAGAGTGATCTCCTGTGACACAAATGTAAAACTGATTTTCTCCAGAAGATTCTGCTTCCCAGAGAAGCCTTGCAAGCTGCCCCACTGCAGTATCAACAGCTTCTAATGCTTTGACCTTGAGAATGCTCGCCTTGTCATGACCAGCATCATCTATTGCCTACAGTACCACATAAAGTCTTATCGCATAATCCAAAAGGGTAGAAGTAAAAGTAGTCTAGAACAGTATAAGAATAAAGAGAAATGAAGCAGCAATAGCAAAAGATGGAATATTTTAACTCTGATATTGTATTGCTTAGTATTTGTATTTCTAGTTAAATTTTCCTGGATTCAACATCATCTTTTGATAGTTTTAGTCTATGCAACAGCAGCAGCACTAAACAATACGCATCAGATCCTTTACATTAAGCTAGATAGATACTGAATTACAATTAACACTTCTTAAGCTCTTGATTGCAGCAAAAAGATGGTAGAAAACTCCCCAATATATAAAGTGGGATTCTGGAGGCAAATTGCAGAAAAGTAAAAGCAGATAACAAGAACAAAAGTTGTAAATTTATGACCTTGATATGAAGAAATCCAAAGTCATAGCCATCAGAGCGACCTGCTTTAAACTCATCCTCTCCAGGTACAAACACTTTGGGGCAGGACTGCAAAGGAGCCGAGAGTGCCTTAGCTATTGCCGATGCTTTTGATGTTAGTAAAGTTCGGTAGTCCCCAGTTGCTCCAGGAGCATCTAGAATATCAATTCCGAGTGATAAGCCCAGGCCAGCAATTATTTTCGTTGGAGCCACCATGCATGGCCACAGACCATGTTTATCTAAAAATGGTGTAACCTGTGATATATAATTTAAAGTTTTAAATGCATACACATGTATGATGGGCTTTCCTTTAAAGTAGCAGAATATGTAAATGGATTAAGATGTATCACCGCATTTATTATGCATCACTTTAATGCTTGAAAGATAAATGAATCAACTATGAAATAAACTGAAAGAACAGACCTCAATCCGAATGCCACAACCTCTTAAAAGGACTACATTTGCTATGTTCTTCCCTTCTGCAACACGTTTAGCGTTCACAGGATGAGAAACCAGAATTTTTGTTATTTCCTTGGACAATTCATTAACAACAGCAGCAGTATTCCTTGCTTCATGAGAATCATCTAAAGCTTCTGCTTTCAAAAGTAAGCGGTTGTCCTTTAATGGGTCCGTTCCTGATATATTTCCACTCAAATTTGGTCCTTTAACGACCACTCCACATCTATGTTCTGTTGCATACCTAATAGAGGAATAGCCATCACAAATAAAGAACTGTTAATTATTTTGGTAGATAATAATCATTTATTTAGCTATGCAAAAATCTTGAGTTCCCAAACTAGTAAACATTTAGTAGTCAATTTTAATTGAAATTTTTAAAATTTGGAAGAAAGCTTCAAGCCAAATAAAATAGAGTGCGACAATTAACCCTTGAAAACTTGATATTATCCATGATAAGTGGTAACCTACATTAACAATTAACCATTAAATGCTATAGCAACCTTAGGCATCTTCACCTGACTCTGACTTCATACTGAGGGAAAGATGGAAGCTTCAATCCATCCAGGGCAGCACAGAGTATGGGGCCTTCTTCTTCAAAGTGCCTGTCAGCTCTCCTACAGGTGACTATTCCAGTTTTCTCATCAAGGGTAGCAAAGTTTGACTGCAGGAAAATGTTGAGTGATTACCATGAACAATGCAAAGAAAACTCACTTTTAGACAAGGTTAAGAATTAACAACTTCAACAGAAGAACATAGAAAGAAAGCACAATCTATGTAACAAATATATCAGTAATTTTAGAAACTTGATCAGAATACTGATGCCAACCAACATTGTATGGTAAAGCTTTTCGATGAAGCTGCAAAATTTCAGACTATTAAAGTCTCCCTTACATTAATTTTGAAAAGACATGTAGTACCACCGTGTACCAAAAAAACTAGATTTTTGATATAGCATGTCAATACGAAAAGTTAATTTTTCTTTTTAGTTAAAAAAGAAACGACAACATCAAACCATCTCACACATAAATCACAGAGAAATAGAGATTAGACCAAAAAAACCCAAATTGAATGAAGAAATGAGAATAGTGATTGAATGCAAAATTATTCGTCAGAAGTAACTATCTTTAAGTTCTCCCTAATTTGAGATCAACAGAAAGAGCTCATAATCTTCCTGCAGAAACCTCAAATATTTTATCCTTTTTCTTTTTCTACAACAAAGAGCAGTCAACATATATATATGGTTTAAATCTTAAAATTAAACATGGAATCCTTTACAGAATTTATCAAATGGGAAGTTGTTCTGAAGTCATCGCATTCAGGAAAGCAAGGAAAGAAGACAGAACATTGATAGTGCCCCTAACAGTGTTACTATTCTTTGCTAACCATGAAAAAAATTAGCTCAGTACTTTTCAAAATTATGCTAAAATTTGAGAAAAATATCTACTCTGGTTGAATCTCAAATTTGCATCAATCTTTCAACGCAATCCGCTATCTAAGTCATCCAGGAAGGTGATATTATCTATGACATGAAATAAAGTATAATAGCTTCAAACAAAAATAAGCATAGAAAATGGTGAAAATAGGGTTCCTAACCAACCTTAAAAGCAATATCACCAGGTGACATGGCCAATCCTGCCCCCATGGATTCGAATGCTCCTCGACCACGATAATAAACCCTGGGATCATAACCCAACAAGGAAAGATGAGCAGTGTCACTTCCACAAGCTAAGCCAACCTCAACAGGGTCCATGAGTCCATTAACTCCAGCAGATGCTATGCCATCCAAATTGGGTACTTTTGCTGCCTCAAGAGGAGTCTTCAATCCAAGCCTTGGCAGTGACACATCAGCCAACCCATCAATCAACACAAATGCCACTCTTTTTTTTGGCACCTGTGGAGTACCCATTCTGCACCCTTTCTCCTTGCTTCCCTCTGGTTATAAATAGTAGGGTTAAACAGCAAGTAACAAATCACTCCAATGGTGTCTTCACTGCCAAATCCCTGCCACCATAGTAACATTTTATTTTTCGGTAATTTGGCTTCACAACTTACAAAGGCTCAACCAATAACATTCAACCATCACTCTTTTCTTTCTTTCAAAAGAGGAAGAACAAACTTTGTGGTCAGCTATAGAAAAAACAGGAATGAAACCAGAGACAAAAGAGAAGGAAGAAAGAAAATCCCAGCAACAAAATTGGAACTTTGTTTCAATTTTGTGTTCAGCGTTCAAATTGGAAACTTGGATGCAATCCCAATACGTTTCAAACATTAATAAGTACAATGGCATCGATCTCCCATTTATGAACTTGGCATGGTGGAGATGCAGGGAAATGAAATTGCAATATAAGGAAGAACAGAATGGATGATAACATCTGAAATAAAAACACAACCTTGAATGCTTGATCAATGAATGTCAGCGATCCAGAAAGAAGAGTCAGCAGATGAAAGGGAATAAGATGGAAGATTTCAGACAACAACGCAATAAACACTTTCAGATGTTCACTTTATTCTTCACCCTTTATTCTCAACTCGATCAAATCATAATATAAAAATGGAAAAGCATAAATTAATCTTAATTTATAAAAAAGAAAAGGTTTAATTATGACTTTGGTCCCTATTTTGGAGTCAAAATCTCAAAATGGTACCCATATTTTTAAAAGTCTTAAAATGGTCCCCTTTTTTGTTAAAACGTCTCACGTTTGCCCTTGCCGTTAAGTTAAGGGTGACGCCGTTAGAGGAGTGCCACGTGTCAGTTCCTCGATTTTTTGAATTTTTTTATTAATTTTTTTTTGAATTTTTTTTTTTTGAATTTTTTTAAAAAAATCAAAAAATTGCCACGTGTCAAGTTGTCATCGTGCCACGTGGCAGTGACAGTGACACGTGGCATAATACTGACACGTGTCATTTTGTTAGTCTCAATTTGGTCCCTTTATTTTAATTTGTCTCAATTTAGTCCCAATTTTTGTAAAAATTAGCAATTTTGTCCCCCTTCAAATTGAAACAAAATTTAATTTTATATAAA
>Ga0214542_1003803_pt1 | contig 30357 bp, 8 predicted proteins | sample CNSS1metaG_FD_160096 | JGI IMG/M metagenome (GOLD analysis project Ga0214542, IMG submission 160096) | Root nodule microbial communities from cowpea collected in UCLA plant growth center, Los Angeles, California, USA - CNSS1 | ecosystem: Host-associated > Plants > Roots > Nodule | place: USA...
AAATCAAATAATAGAAATATTCCATTTTGAATATTCTATCTCATTTATTTACTATCAAAAAAAAGTATATAAATCAAATAACTAGAATTAATAACTGAAAAAAATAAAGAGCGAGTCAGTATTAAAAAGAAATAAGAATAAAATAAGAAGAAATATGAAATAAAAAAATCACCTCATAGGGGGGAATCTATTTAAAAGTCCAATTACTATATTTAGTTACTCTTTTTCCTATCTAGTTTGGTCTATTTTTTATTTCAAGCCAACCAGCTAGTGCAAACTATAAAGATTGATTCTTATATCTTATAATCAAATTCATGTTACATAAAAAGTACATCCCAGTGGTCCCATTGAATAATAAGAAAAGATTGAGTAATAAATTTTAAAAAATTGTACAAAAAGTAATACGCAGCTCCCCACTTATTTGACTATCTGGTCTGACCTTTTTTTTCTCAAGCCAGCAAGTAATAAAGATTGATTTTTATAACTTATAATAAAATTTGTGTACATAAGAAGTGCATCCCTTTGGATCATAAAAAAAAAGGTTGATCAATAAATTTTAAAAAATGGTGCAAAGTAATATGCACCTCCCCACTTATTTGTTCTTTGTGCCCCACTTATTTGCCTATCTGATTTGACCTTTTTTTTTTCAAGTCAGCCACTAGTGCAAGAATAGAATTAAGGATTCATTTTTGTAACTTATAATACATTCCATTGTACGAAAAGTAATACGCAGCTCTCTACTTATTTATTTATTATGCTCCATTTATTTAAAATTAAAGATAAAATTTATCCTTCGGCTTAAACATACCTAATAATTTGAAAGTTATACAAAAAAATTCAAAGAATCTAAAAACATTTAAGAAAAATAAACAAAAAAAAATAGAGTAGAGGACAAATGTTATATTGCTCAAAGATAATTAGAAAAAACAAATTTAAACGAAAAACTTAAAAAATTCATAAACACATTAGAATATCCAACCTGTAATATTGGTTTTCGAAATACAAACATCTTATCCTATCTTGTAGGCTATATGAAGGGGCAGATCTTAGTATAGGTTTAGGGCCCTTTCCCCTCCCCTCCCCCATTTTCTTTTCTATGTCGCGGTAATATATATATATATATATATATATATATATATATATATATGTATTTTTTTTTATTTTTTAAATTGTAATGCATTTGATATTTTTAAAAATTTTATACATTTCTTGTGTTAAATTTGTTTTTATTTTCTGAGTTTTGATATGAAATTAAAATTCGTCCTTAGCTGAAACTTTAATATAGTTTGGTCTCTAAATGTTAGAAATGAATTGATATAGTTCTTTTAATCCAATTACTTTAAATTTCTTTTAAAGTACAGACGCATTTCATGCTAGCATTTAAGTTGTTTATACTGTCTGAATATCTACTGAAAAACACGTTTGACACATAAAAAAAGTTAACGTAATTGGGTAAAAGGACTATATCCATTTATTTTTAAAGTTTAAAGACTAGAATGTATCAAAATTTCAAATAGTGACGAATTTTAATTTTGCGTCAAAATTCATAGACTAAAAACATATTTAACATTTTATTTTGGCATCCCTTGATCTGAAGATCCGCCATTGGCTACATGTAAAATGATAAACATAAATAATCAATAAACATAGCAAATTACCCAAATATTATGAATATAATAACAGAACAACATACTGCACTGTACCTACACAACCTGTAAACATATTACAATATCTAATACATAATAATAATAATAATAATAATAATAATAATAATAATAGTTTCCAAAATACAAAATGTTATCAATCTCTAAAACTTAGTATAGAACACAAACTTATTATTTCACATTTTGTAGATTATCATTATTGTGTAACGAAAATATTTCTAAATCATTGAAATCTAATTATATTCTTGAGTAATATAAATATGATTATATCCCTAAATAAGACCAATCTTTATTATATATATATATATATATGAATAATAACAATCTTGCTATATCACTTAATAATATGGATATTATTATGTCTTTGAATGATAGGAATTTGATTAATATGTCACCACAAAAGTCATAATAAAGGTAACAACAACATTGTAACTATTTGATTTATTTGATTGACATATATTTAAAATAAAATAAACCTATTTTAAAAAATCTAGAATCATCCAAATGCAAAATAATGCAAGAATATTAAGTTATAATAAAACACATATAGTTGATAATCAGAAAAAAAAAATAAAGACATTTTTTAATGAAAAAACAAATGATTCTTAAACAAATTAGCAAACACACATGCGGTCACATTTTTAAATTTTTATAAAAATTTGAGTTAAAATCAATAAAGAATATATAATTAATTTTTAAAATAATTGTTAGATGTTAGTTAGCAAAATAAAATATACATACAAAAGAGGTTTTTAAAATAACAATTAAGAAGAGATGGTTAGAATAACGGTAAACTATTTATAAAATAATTAATTTTTTAAAAAATAATTAATTTTTAAAATAATAATTAAGGGTAAAAGTAAAAATATGAAATATGGACACAAAAGATAGTATCTCTTTTCTTTATATATTGTTATAGATAAAATAATTTCTCAATCAAAAATAGTTTAATGATGTATGGTTCTTGCCACAACTTAACAAAATCTCAAATAGAATCCCAACAAATAATGACAAAATAGCAAACATTATAAAAAATGATCTAACTTGTTTTTGGTTTTTAATATACAACTCATTAAGTAAGAACCAAAATTTATATACAAAAGAAAAACTTTCATTAAACATACAACCACAAAGCACAAATAACCAAAATGTTCAAGGAATGATGTTAAGGAACATCTAACCCATTAATTTCAATTCTTCATCTCTAAACCCTTCAATGGTAACTAACCCTAACTTATGAAAGAAATACCAAATGACACAATGCAAAAAATAGAAAAGATGTAACAACCAAAATACCATAAATCACAACTAATCTAGAAACCATAATATACATGGAAAATATAAAAAATAACCTATTTTTTTTTCTAGCATAAGATGTCACAAACTCCAATTATAATTTGGCACTATGCTACCTCGTTTGCAACTTGCATACAAGTTTCAAACTTTCACCCACAAAATTCATACCAAGCACAAACCAAAGCTTTTATGACCAAAATATAGCAAACCCTAAGTTTAGAAAAAAAACATAAAATACATGATGATTAAATAAGTAAAATTATACCAACTTGAATTAAGAGTGACATTACAAATCCAAAAAAAAAAAACCCAACAAATATATTTGATGCTTATGTTCACAAACCCATAAGAAACTCAACCCAATAAAAAACTAAGAACGTCAAGGATAGGTATCTGCCAGAACAAAGAAGAAGAAGAAGAAACTCAATCCAAAAACTAAAAATACATAGAATCTAAATGAAGAATTAAGCCAAAAACTAAGAAAGAAGAAGAAACTCAATCCAAAAACTAAAAATACATAGAATCTAAATTAAGAATTAAGCCAAAAACTAAGAATGGCATAGATGAGTATAGTTCAGAACAAAGCAGAAGAAGAATTAATTTGATGTCATTATTACACACATACAGAAAAAAAAAATTCTTTTAAAATGAAAAGACGAAAACCAAATCAAGAAAACCTAATTTGATAAAGAAGATGTAAAGGAAAAACCTTTGATGATGATGAAGAATAAGACCTTCGATGAAGGAATCATTTTTTGATCAAAGCTTGAACCTTCCAACCTTCAATCGTCAAAATCATCTTCAATCGCCCTCTCCTTTCCATGTCCGACGATGCTTTCAACCTTTCAACACAGAGCGCATAAAAAATTAAAAGGAAAAAAAGAAGAAAAATCTTAGGACAAGGGTGGCTAGAAAGAAGACACCGAGATTGAATAAATGAAGAGAATAAAATTGAAAGAGGAGAATATGCCGGGAAGGGGAGAAAGACTAGATAACCAGTGGAGAAAATGGAAAAGGTGAATAAAAAAGGGTAGCGTAGCCAATTTGTGATTTGAGAAAATGAATCAGAGGCGGGATAATCAAACAAATGTGAAATGACCAAAAAGCAAAAGAAATGGACAACTGTCATGATTTCAGATTGGGGTATTTAGATCTATTCCATTGCAGTTTGGTTTCATAGTAGACAAAGTCTATCACTGCAGTTATACTTCAATAGTGGAAACATTCGAATTAAGGAATAAAATTTCATGCAATAGTTGGGATTTTCATATTTTATCAAGGCAAAAGTTTACAACAGTGCCAAACTACCAGACATGTTTCCAAACAATCATTAAATATTAATTTTGCAGGGTCCAAATCAAAGATACAGGATTCGTACAAATATCCAACATACATTGCACATAAAAAACAAACTGCAAATCCATCTCAATTTTCAAATCCGAATAACAAAATCCATCTAGATGCATTTATAATATTAAGTTTGGATGGTCCAAATCAATATTACAGAGTGAACACAAGATGAACAATCATTAACTAAATTGCAAATGCATAATCCGAATTTTCAATCTATACGAAATCAAATGTTCATTTCCATTCAAGAATGACATAATCGTTATTGTAATCCAATCATGCACCCAAGAAGATAAGCACAACATATCTCGTGGGCAGACTTTCCAAAGCCATGGACGATTATTGAAATTCATTAATGTTGCAAACATAGAAATTTCCCTCAAAACATGTCAGACATGGTTTTGGGACAGAGTGTTTGCTGAAATAAATATAACAATAGTATTCAAATAACATTTAAAATTTAAATTAGGAAAAGAAGTGAAGATGTTGCACTGATTAAAGCCTGAAAGATCACTAATAATCATATTCAGACAAGATTGTTATTATTATTATTATCACAAGATTAAGAAGATGTGCAAACATCATTGCTTGATACAACAAAAACTTTGCTCACATTTTTCACATCAGAATCTATCATTAGATCTCCATCCTCATCAGAACACATTAACTTCAACAGCCTCTGGAACTGTTTTCCATTGTGCAGCAAGTCAATCAGTCATAACACTCATTTTAAAGCATAGAGAATTCAAAAACTTATATCATATCAACTTTAAAATTACTAAAATTTAAATAGAAAAGAATGTGTTAAGCATTAACAATAACACTAAGGCTAGGTTCTGTTATCAGAACTACGAGCTGCATCAGTAGCATCAACAGCAACAACACATTGTTAATTAATAGTATAAATAACAAAATCATTAAAATAATGAAGACTCAAAGTCAAAGACAAGGGAGTACCTGTTGGTGCGTTCTAATCCTACCTTCAAGGGATAATACCAACTGCTTCCATGGTTCTGCTTCTGGTGCAGGACCAGTTTTCAAGGATTTTAGTACTACTTGACAGTACCTGAACTGCATAATAACAACAAGGACAGTATAACAATGTACAGATAATAACAAGAAGGCTGAAATGGAAGCAAAATAAACGGAGAGTGTCCAAGTACCTTCCAAATTTCATATGATTAAGTCCTCTGTTCAAGTAACTGTTAGGTTAGATCAGTTCTGAGTACTCCTAATACATCTCACAAAACAAATGCGATCACATTTAATATAATATTGAGTTTAGTGGTCATGCAAGAAATCTTTTATTTAAACTGGCAATTATAATTCATCAGTATAAAGTCTTGTGTACTTTATATTCTCAATTAGAATTAGTCATTAATGTACCTTTTAATGTAAAATTCATCAAATTTATATATATGGTAGTTCGTGATTGAATACACTATCGATGCATGGGCTATTTTATCACTTTTATCAGAGAAAAATAAATGCTAAGACACATGTATTTCAGCAGACAAGACATTACAAAATCATACAGAATGCACGGTTTATAAAATGTCACATTCCTACGTTGATAAACCTAGGTATGAACATCGTAAAATCCTATGAAATCAAGCAATCGGGAACCAGAAAAGTACAATTGAGAGAGGAAAGGATAGCAAATAGTGCAGACCGAACAGTAGAACCATCAAGATCAAATCAAGAAGCTGATCTTGCCTTTTAACAAAAAAATTTGAAGTTTATAAAACGAAGAGAGGGTAAAGAAAAAATGGAAGAGTTTATAAAATCTTGAAAAAGGACAATAACTGGAAAAGATATATCCTGAGTTTCTTTGAATTTAATTCCAGGTAATTAACAAAGACTAATCTTGAAAACAGAACACTTAACTTCAATTTCAAGAAACTTGAAAACCAATAATTATATACAAACGATAAATTAAATAAAATAAAGCAGAACCTCATCAATTGTGAAACCATCACTAGCATATGTCAATCAATTATACTCGTTGGCGTATCAAGAGGATCCTTCGTCCCTGACGTAACTTTTTTTTTTATCACCATCTCGGTTGATCTCCAACCATATTTGACATGACTGCAACGATAGCAGCTTGTGAGAGTGAGAGAAGATGAGGCGAGAGGGAGAAAAATAGACGAAATAGAATGTATGAGGATCCCAAGAGTTTCAAAGAGAAATGTTTAACTCTTACAAAAGAAATTCTTTTATAGTCAGTCAAGGAAGATGGTACGGGTGTTAAAAATGAATTTTATATAAAACTAGTTAAATAACTTCTAATAATATTTAAAAGATAAAAAAGTTATATATATATATATTTGTGTAAATGTTAAAAAAAGAAAAAAGATTAAAAATAATTATTATTCATATAAAATCAAATAGAATATTAAAATATACAAAATATTTAACAAACAATTATGACCAAACATAACACAGCGAAAGTTATATTTCAAAACGGAGAAAATTAGCGGTAATGGAAAACTGTCCATATAAGCGTTTAAATTAGAGAAGTAATATTTAAAGTAAATAAAAAAGTTTAGAGATTTATAGAAAAATAACACACTAAACGTTAATATTGTAAAAATTCCATAAAGTTGGAAAAAGATAAAATTTAACAAGTGATCAAATTGTAATGTTTATCAAAATTTTAAATGGTCATTAAATAATGTAATTTTATATAAAAAAAAAAACATAAAATTTGATAATAAGAAGAACTACGATATTTTTTTAGTAAAGTAAAATTAAATACCAAAAAAATTATATTTATATAAAAATATTTAAAAAAGGAAAAAATATATTATTACTTCACAACAAGGAAGATAAAATGTTGAGAATGATCGGTCAACTAAGAGTTGTAGTTGATTTGGGTTATCTTATGACCCAACCAAATTCAACACAATCTAAATTCAAGTGAGTTTTATTTATAATTCGGTCAAATTCTACTTTAACTTAAATTAACTCAGTTTTTATGCAAGTTGGACTCTTATGCTTATGTATAGATAAATTGTATTACTTTTTTTATGTTTTGGATTAGTTTGCACAAATTTGATGACTTGAGTTCTTGATTTACTTGAAATTTTGAATTTTTTGTTATTCTTTTAATTAGGTTTATATTTTCAAATAAGTTAATGTTACACATCATTATAAATTTTGACATTTTAATTATACTTACACTTTAAACTTTATTAATCATTTGTTAATATATGAAAATTTATTAAAATAAAAATAAATGTAAAGTATGTGGTAATATACCAAACTTATGATAAAAAATTTCATTCCACGAAATATAAATAAATTATATTTATTATAAAAGAAATTTAAATAAATATACGAAGATAAAATATTAAACCGCTTATAGTATTTTATATAAATAAAAGTCAAATTATTTAATTTGTCAAGCAGAATAATTCTCCTTGACATTTTTCTTTAAAACTCTAATAAATCATTAATTTATCTAGAAAATCGTAAAAAATTAGAATAGAATACTTTTTGATCGACATCACTTTTTCCAAACTTGTTTCAAATCATAAATAGTTTTCATAAACTCAAAAAAAAAAAGTCTAAATCCCTAAAAGAGCTAAAAAATCTATTGACATATTCACTCCCAAACTTCCTCTAAAACCGAATAATAAAGTTCAACACTCACCTTTTCTTTCTAGCTATTATTTTTTTGTGCTCTTGCATTTTATATTACATTACACTTGTGCCAATGGTTCTAAGGGGTAAAACAATTAATGCAAACATTTGATGATATCAAAGCCAAGTGTGTTCGGAATGGACTTTAACAAGAAAACAGGTACAAGGTAATCAGTTATGCAGTTGTAAATATACTATCTACACATCTAGCTGTAAATTGTCATGAAAAATCAACCAGTAACATTAAAAATTGTTTAAGGATTCATCGACTTTTGAAATGCATCTTTTCCAACTTGCTCAAAATTATATATATATATATATATATATATATATATATATATATATATATATATATATATATATATATATATATATATATATATATATATATATTAAACGTAAAACAAATATATAGAGAAGAGATTAGTTTATTTTATCAATGTTAGAAACGATTATTAAAAAGTACTAAAAAGAAAAGTTGATTACATGTTTTATTCCATTCCTTTTATATAACTGCAAATTTTGTTACTGAATATCAACGTTTGTTTTTTCACATTTTATCCTATTTTAAAACTCTCACTAAAGTAAGGGAAAATAGAACAATTAACTAAAAATGAAACAAAACATAACTATTCCTTGAATCAAATGGTATATTTTCCTATAAAGGATTCAATTAATCCTATCACTAATCCAAAACACTGTTAAGTTAAATGTATCACCAATTTGAGGTTTAGGGTTTGTTCGTGTCTTGACCATGGTGACTCAACCGAGCGATGCGGAACTCATAGGCAGCTTGCAAGCCAAGGCCAAGCCATTTCCATGCTTTTCTTTCTCAGTATGTAGAATTGTTTGTTCGTTTCTGCTATTCGGCCAGCGTTTGCCAACCATATATTGCTTTCTTGCAGTGGAATTGAGGAAAACTCAGTTCAGAATAGTCACTTCCTTTCCGTGCAACCAACGTCTTTTGGATTTGAATACGTCAAACACAGACTCCAACAAAAGCACTCAGACTCAGATAGGGTTTAGGTTCCTCAACAAATGCTTCATCTGTTATGTCTTGACTGTTTTATTAACTTTTATGTTTTGATCGATGCATCGGATTGGAGTAAAGAATTTTTAAAACAACTAAGTTGATTAAATTTTATCTGAAAATTTTAAATACACAATTAAATTTGAAATTTTGTTTTGGAGAGAAAAATTCGTAGAGGAATTAATTTTTGTTCAACGTAAAAATAACGAGACTTATTTTACTTGAAAAAACTTTAAAATCAGAAAACACACTAATCTAGCTTGAAAAGAAGAAAAATGAAAATAAAATTAAGCTTTGAATTATATAATTTATAATCAATACCTGAAATTCATTTACATCATTCTCTTTACTATTTTTTTTTTCATAAATCAACATTTATCTGAAAAGAACAAGAAATACTCGGTCAAGGTTCATGCATATATCACTCAAAATCTTTACTTCATATAATTTATATTACATATGTACACCAGTAAAAAAATAGAAAGAGTTCATTTTCTAATAAGCTAAAAAGAAATAACTATATATCGACCTTGATGATTAGCCGAAAACTAATTAAAACTAAGATCTAATTTCTTTTATCACATTCCATATAACCTGTGACATCAAAGGGATTATTCTTAAAGATTTTTCATAAAAGAGACTAACAGATATATAAAATTCTACTTGTTCAAAGCACATGGTTAAACCTGTGCAAGTTTAAGCAGATCATTATAATCCAATGACTTATCCATAATGTTGAAGTTGCAGAAACCAGATTAATCGAGCACATTTAGAACAAGCAGAAACCTATCATGACATGCTCAAATTCCATGGACTAATTAAAGAAGTCGTTGTCATAGAACTCATCATCAAAAGGGTAAGCACACAGGAGAAATTCAAATGGTTACTTATCCTTAGTGCATAGACTCCACAGACTTACATATATTAGTTGCAGATGAGAGATTGCAGCTTATAATTAACAAAAAATATTATAGTACATTACAACATCTAGTGCGCTCGTGTGATTCTAGCTATATTTATACACGGATTTGTGTGGTGGACGTATCTAGAAGCTAAGTGCTTTGCAGAATCAAATGCATTACGCCATTACAATTTGTTTTCATCAAGATCAAAGCCTAGTACAGCTTCACTACCGTGAAAGAGCTAGGTCAGCATATCATCAGAAACGCAAGTAACTTTGCGAAAAAAAAAAGGAGCTTATTAAGTGGAGAATAATTAAAAGCCAGAAGTGGCATTAAGTTTATGCAATATTTAAATATAGTCCGCGCCGGAAACCTAAGCAGCCTATAATCGAACCTACACTAATTTATCATTTGCTCCATAAACGACTAACTATGTATAATTATGTCACAACTCTAATTAGCCCCACAAGCTAATTAAAAATTATGCAACGACTTGGAAGATCAAAAGCAATTCCGGCCTAAAAAATTCAAGGGGTCTACCTTTTAATGATCAAAATCAGTAAAACATAATTTGCTTGTTAACAAGCCAGTGTAACAGATTTCATACACTGAAGCTTATATATTTAATTACAGCTGTGCAAAATAGATGAACCAAAATAAAGGGTGCAAGTTTTTCACTACGTGGAGACCAATTGTTACTATACCAGTAGTATCCTGTATCTCCCATGCATCACTTCCTTTCTCCAGATCCGAATTAAAAGACAACATATATATCATATACTATATACACATATATGTTTGGTTTCGAGTGTGCGTAGGTCACCATTAAATGACGGAAGTTAATTTCAGGTTGTAGTGTAAATTGCCCCATAAGATAAGGCAGTGATGCATGACTCTTATTTCCTTTTCCAAGATCATACATTTTACCTAAAGAGTAGTACTGGCTGGTAGCTAGCAGAAGTCAAAACTGGACTTCTAAAATTCGTCAGTGGATCTAATTAAAGCTTTTTCAGTGTTACAATTATTCAGGCACTATGATGATCAGAATACGTACTGAAGTTGGTTAATGCTGGAGAAAGTAACCACCAATTTAACTTCCATATATATGTAGCCAGTAAACAAATATAGAGAAGCATACACGCATGACCTAAAACATATATACAAATTCATTATTACTATCCATGGGACATATAAATAATACCATGGCAAACATTTAACTTGTTATAACTTTCACACATCAACTTTATTTTTGTGAATATATATACATATACATATGCACGAAGGGTTTATAAAATTAACACCGTACATGTCAGCCTTATATTTATCACTGAATCCCTAGTTTAGTTATATGCATACATTTATACACAAACACTAACTATAAATTTAATCCTAAGCTTGTGAGAGAAGCAAGGAGGTATGAATAAATATATTTAAAAATAGGACGCCATAAAAAGGCACAGAAATAAAGGAGACCGGGAAGGGGTAGATGGTTATGGGGTTGTGACTCACAAGTTATTGCTTTGTTTCATGTCGGAACGACAACCAGCTCCTTGAAACATGTAGCTAGGTAGTGCAAGTCATGTTAATAATTAAAAGGCAAATCCTCAAACAGAAAAGAAGAAGAAGAAGCAGAGACATGTAATTAAACAGAAGCTAGTAATTAATTAAATTATACAGCAGTGTTCCATATTATAATAACGGAGGAGGAAATAAAGAGATGAATGAGACTGAAACCATATCGAAGTAACCATTAATTAACATCGGCAGCAGAAGAGAAGAGAAGAGGAAGAAGAGAAAATTAATCATAGTATTTATGTAGTCCATGAATGTGCTGACCTTGTAATAACATACAGTAATCCCTTGAAGAAATCATTGATGGGTGAAGATGGATCTGGAGAGAAAGAAGAAACTCAAAAAGGTGGTGGACGTGAAGCAGCGTTTCCCCCCCAACCCTCTCCGGGTAACTGAACGTTCTGCATATTCAGAGGTAAATTGAAGAAGGGAAGTCCCGAAGAAGGGTCAGGGAAAGAGTTGTTATTGCTATTGTTGCCGTTGTTATTTCCAACGCCATGAGACGACGTCGTAGCAGGTGCCTGAATCTGAAGCTGTTCTTCTTCTTCTAACGGTAGCCTCTCGTAGGCTACGTTCGTGAACGACGCCGCGATGACGATCACCGGCCCCGCTGCAGTCAGCTCCCCAACCACGTTTCCACCGACCACCTGGCCCTGCCCTCCGGCCACGTAGATAGTGAGGCTGGTAGCCCCGGGCGGAGCCGGCGGCGGGAGGAAGGAGCCGGAGAGGGAAAGAATCTCGAAGCGGCCATGGAGCGTGACGACGGCTCCAGCAGCGGCGGGCTGGCGGAGGCTGACATTGGTGACGGTGCCGCTACCGCTGAGGATGCAGATCCCGCGCTGGCGGCGGCGCGCGTAGGTGGTGACGCAGTCGAAGATGTCGGAGCCGCTTCCGACCTCGAGGATGTGCGCTCGGAGCGTGTTGGCGCTCTCCCGCGTGATTATCACCGGCGGTTTCGGCTTGTTCTTGGATCCCGGCGGCCTTCCACGTGGACGCCGACCGACCACGTCACCGGAACCAGTGGAAGCTAGCTCCAATCCTTGGCTTCGGTCATCGTCATCGAACGGCAACCCTCCGCGGTTCTGCGGCGGCGTCTCTTGGTCCTCTGAATCGTGATGGAGTTGCTGCAAGTGCAAGTCTGGTCTGTGAAGGTTTGGAACAAAGCGTGAAGCACTTCCTAAATCCAAACCAGCCATAGACATATCCAAGAGAGAGAACGATATATAAATATAAATATACACACAACTGATAAAAAAAGGGTTATATTATAAGATAGAAAAAAAAAACAGAAAACAAGGAAAACACAAATGATTATATTATGGAGAAGGAAATATAGTTAACAAATAGTAGAGATTTTTATTTATTTTTTGTTGGGCTAAGAACAGTGTTGTTTTGTTTATGGTTACTTTAAGGTAAGTGGTGTGAGTGTGTGGAAATAGAAGGAAGGAAAAGAGAGAAGAAGAAGAAAAGGAGATGGATGGGGTGGGTTTTGAAAAGACGATAGAGTGCAGAGTGAGGAAAGGGAAGAAGAAAGAAGAAGAAGTAGAGAAGAGAAGAGAAGAGAAGAGAGAAAGAAAGAATGGGTGAGAGAATTGAAATGAGGTTGAAGGAGAGGCAAAGACTCACAATGCAGTCATTTGCTTGGGCAAACAAAAGTTTAAAATAATAATAGGCATATGTACTATAAAATATATCAATTAGTTGAGGCAAATCTTTTTAACACACTTGCTCCAATGTGTTTGTCACTCCCGTTAGAAGAGCGTGGACGCAACGCGATCTTAACTTCATTACACTTGATTAAGTCAACATTTCTACCATCAATTATTGGTTAGGTTTTCTATGGGCGTTACATGAATATGGCCATTTATATTTTTTCGTTTAATACTGTTTAGCTTCTTTACAAGATTTTCCTTTTACAAATTTGATTGATTGAATTCTATATAATAGAGTAAGGTAAAGAAAATAGGCCAATTAATTTAAGTTGTGTTTTAATATTATAAACTCGATCAATGGTCACCAAAAAAAATAATTGTCAGCTAATTTAGCTTTTGAAATATTTTAACATAGTTGTTAACTTGATAAAATATAGCATTTGCATTTAACAACATATTATGAATGAATAAATCTGTCACTTTTGAAAATCAAGTCATCTTACCCTCTCTTTTTTTTTTCTTTTTAAAACACATGGGTTCACTACTATTTTTTGTATGTATTTTAAAAATACGCATTATTAGTAATTTAATATTTTATATCATTCTTTGCTAAATACATTTCTTGTGAGAATTTTTTTTTTTCATTAATTTTTGTCTTCTTGTTCGATCTCAATTCATATATAGTTTTAAATTTTCTCTAATTTATTCTCTAAGTTATTGATTTGATTTTTTATACATACTCATTATAATTTTTCATTTTTTCTACTAAATATTGATAAGATTTACTTCATGTCAGGGTCTCGTCTGTAATTTCCACATGATTGCAGTTGTTTTTTTTTTTCTACTGAGTTAAGCAATGATGACAGAGCGTTAATGTACTATCGTTGGGATAAAATTAACAAATAAAATATATAATAAAAAAAGTATTTATTAATGAGGAAAGTAAAAAGTTCCGCTTATTTTAAATAGGACTTATCCATGTACCAAAATAAAAAATAAATTTAGATAACAAAAGCTTAGCTAGTGAGTTTTATAATAATAACCCATCAAACAACTTAACATCACTCAGGTAAAGAACCATATACACAGATTGTGGTATTATATATTTTATTTATTGGGGTTTAAAATAAAATGATTTTATTATGTACATGTTCTTAAAAGTTATTAAATTGAAGGACCACCATTTGATACAAATACTTGACAGAAGTAAGACTTAGTTGGATTTCGTAAACAACAAAAGTTATTTTAATTAAAAAAATGTCCATGTAGAATATCATTAAAAAAAAAAAAGCAAAGAACAAAATCAAGGTAAAAGAAATTAACTATTCCATTAAAAATGTAAATGAAGGAAAAAAATGAGAAAAGTTTAAATTGTTTGTTTTGTTGTCGGACGAAAAGAGTTTAATAAAAAACTATTATCCTATGATTCTTGCCATTATTATGATAATATCTAATTGTAGTCTACAATTTTTTATTTCATAGCTGTCGATTGCAATAGAGTAAAACTGGATGAGTAAACAATAAATTCATCAAATTAAAATAGGTTTTTATGTAGTCCCTATATTTTATAACTCGCTTACTTTTTGAGTCAAACACTTAGCTCAATATAGAATAATACTCACACTTCTTCTTACCTTGAGAGTTTAGAAAGGGAATTTTAAATAAATTAAATCTGTATTAATTTTATATTTATTTTTTAACTTCTTTATTTGGATAATAGATTTTTTTTTTAAATTAAAGAACATAACTATTGATGATTCTTTTAGTTGATTTTGGTTAATATTATTTTTTCTCAAAACGTGTCAAAAATGTTTAACTAATATTCAGAAAAAAAAAATTAACGCTGAAGATTTTTTTTTTTTCATGTATCACAGTTATTTAGACTGAAACCAATCAAGATTATTTTTGCAATGTTGATAGTTGGTGGGATATTTTTTTATTTCTTTCAGCGGTCGAAAATTTTTATAATCAACATTGATGAAAATAATTATAACTAATGTTGGCTAAAAGTTTATAGTTGACATTAGAAATAAAATATTAGCAAATTATTGATAAAGAATATATTTTTATCAATATAAAAAAGATAATTATAAGTATTACAAAAAAAAATTACGATAGAAATCAATTGAAAAAAAAATTAATTCAAATTAACAAAAAATAATCTGTCCAATATTAGTAGAACAAACTCTAACTAATATCAAGTAAAAAATAACAGTAATCTATAACAAAATAATTAAAACAATTTAATCACAAAAATAACTTATATTAATATGAATAGAAAAAATCTTAGTCGACATAAGTTTTGATGATAATAGTTTTGATAGTCCCTCCATCTTAGTCAAGTCAATATTGTCTCAATCAAAACCGAGTTGAGAAAAATAAAAAAAATAATAAAATATGAATTTAAACATATGAAAAAAATTTAAATTCTTAGTCTTTTAGATGAAAATTAAAATTATTAATTTTAAGTAATATGATTACTCCGACTAAAATTTTAAAATATTTTTTTTTCTAAAAGAAATTTATCTAAAAAACATATATTGCCATGAAACATTTCAAAATTCCTTTAGAAACCAATTATTTTGTTAAAATTCCACCAAATACAGAATTTTAGTTCTTTTAAAAGAGAATAAAAAAAATCCAGCTTTTTGCTATTCCATGGTGTCCAAAACGATTTAATTAATACTCGCGAAGACGCATGAAAAATATAGAATTAAATTAAATAAGGAGCAAAGGAGATGAGAATTTAACATGATATGTTATCTCACTAGATCGAGTGGAGTGAATTAAGAAATGGGTAGCGCGTGTGCGTGTGAAGGTGTAGAGAAGAGAGATAAAGATTGTGCGTGTGTGGGTGGGGTTTAGAGGAGGAATATGGATGGTGATGTATTGATGTAAATAATGTAATGCTCTTCACTCGTTTGGTGTTGCTGCTGCTGCTTCTCTTGTGGCCTTTGAATTGAAATTTTGGGTATCGCTCTCTCTTTCTTCTTTCTGTGGGTTCACCTCACTAACCATGGTTTAGGAAAATTGAAACATTACAAGCTACAACCTACGCATTAACATCATTATTTTATTTCTTATCATAATAATAATGCATACATCACATTCGATAAACGAGGGCGGAGGAATGGGCAAGTGGGAGATCATGCTGCGGCGGGTGGTTCCCACCGCTCTTGTCTTCTTCCTCCTCAACTCTCCACCACTCTCTTTTCGTTTTCCTTTCTTCTTCCATTATTTTATTTCACTTTTTTTTTCTGTTACCCATCTCAACTATTTTCCTTATTTTTATTATAATATAAATAGATAAAATTTATATTCATTTATATATTATGAATTTTTTTTATTTCTAAGTGAGGTAGAACTTCTAACTTATCGTGAAGTAAGCATCAAGTGAAATAACTTCCAATGGAAGTGTTTCCAAGATATGATTATGGTTTCTTTTACAGGGATATGTAGCGACAAATATACAGTAAACTTTGTAATTTAAAACAATGTAAAATATAGTGTACCTAGAATATGTTATCGCATTAGTATTATAAATATGTTATGGTATTAGGCCTGGTATTATAATAATGTGAGGCTGAAATGCATTGGCTATCGCATACCTGGTTTTATCATACTTACAATGAAGATGTTAACTTTTTTTTATGCTTTCCTAAACACATCAATAGGTTGGAGTATGATTTCATTAGTGAGGGAGGCATAACACGTGTTAGGATGAGAACTCAGCACGAATTTAGTTATTATTATGACATTCTAAAATTATTTGCTACTGTAATCGGCCAACGTAAGACTTTTCTATCGGTAATTTAATAGACAAAGAGAGTTAATTCATTAATTAAGGTTCTAAAGATGCAATTTATACTGTTTGCTAATGAACTAAAAAAACACCAATTTGGCATCTCTTTTGCTTATCCTTGCACACGTTCACTGGCTGTGGATTAGATTTATTAATGCCCTAAAAGCTAAGGCATACTCGCGCTTGAAAATGACCAATTAATTAAGGATGAGATTAAATAAAAAACAAAAAAAAGAGGCTAGGGTTCTATAACGTGCGCAGAGTGCAGTGTTGATTAAAGAGGAAAAAGAATAAAAAAAAGAAGATGAAAAGCCATTTAAAATATTGTAGATTTTTTAATACGGTGTGAATGCTTTTTCTCAACCCTTGATCCCGTAATTATGGAAGATCAATGTAGTTAATATGAATAACAAAATATAAACGTAGTCCCTCGAAAAAGAATACATATTTTATGTGAATCTCTTTCTATTTGGTCTTTCTTTAGTGAAATAAATAAATAAATAATTGCAGTTCATTAGCTTTATTCCTAACTTGTTTAGAAGGACTTAAAGGTTATGATGATTCTTTGTGCTTTGGTTGTGAGGGTGTGGACAGGTGGGAGGTACCGGATCGCCTCTTCAACACGAGGAAGGTTTGTTGATTTTCCTATCCTGGATTACACTTTAACTTCACTTTCCCAAATCGTAAGCCAAAGCCGGTGATTTTCTTTAAGCAAATAATAATTTTATAATTATTGGGTACAATTTATATTCTTATATTATTAATTTTTTATAAGTAACAGGATATTTTATAATTACAATAATAATTTTAAAAAAATCCTTCTTAGTATATCGTAAGATTTCATTTATGTTCTATCAAAGATACTTTTCTATGTGTACGTTTGAGATTGAATTATACATAAGTTGTTTACTTTTTATCTAATATATAATACATTTAAGTAGTGATTAGTAATTTTATACTCTTGATTATGTAGACCTTTTTCATTGTGATGTTCTTCCAAAAATATTATTTTCTATCTTCAACCAAATATACATATAAGTCAGCAATGTAGCAGTTCCACTTCCAAGCTAAATGCTCAACCACCGCAGTATCCATGCATAACTACTCTCCCTATTTGGCACTCCGAACAATATTGCATTAACATCAATGCATTAGCTAAGTAAACGCTAATGCATATACATTCTTTTATAATACACAACCAATATCAATTTTCCGAATAATTAACATCAATAATAGTAACATTTCCATAAATAAACTATATTATTTGTTATGAAGGAATGTAATATCAAGAGTGACATTTTACATCAATTACTATAATGTATTATTAATGCCACTGAATTTAGTTGGTCCACCATAACACGTGTAGAACTTAGTTAAATGTAGGAATACAATATAAGTATAGTTGAATTGTTTAATTATGTTACACATTTAGAATCTTTTTTATTTATATTTGTTTCATTATAGATGTGTATGTGCTCTTATTGACCATTTTTATTTTAAATTGCCACACTCTTCTTGTGGCACATGAGAAGGTTCAAAAAATAAACTAGCCTATGTCAAATTGTATAGTTTCTTCAGACTTAGACCACACAATCCATATAAAAGTTTAGGAATAAAAGAAAAAGGCATGAATCTCAAAAAATGTATTTACATGACTCCTTGATGTATAATTATAACTATTAAATTATCACTGATAAACATGTTTAATTTCGGTCTCATTCACAAAAGATAATATTGTTTATGTGATTTTATATAAAAAAGTGAGCACAGCATAAATAATATAATTTTTTTGTCCATTCTAAAGTATTGTAAATTACCATCACTTTTCTTTTTACTAGTTTTATTAATATATGCAATTCCTTAAATGGTAATTTCATATCATTATGGCCATATAAGTTTTATAGATTTTTTTCTAAGATGTTTAATTCTTCATTAAATGTATAACACTAACTTAATATATTGATAATTAACTTAATTAAAATTTATATAATAATAAAATAAAAAGCGAAGAACTTTTTAATTAGAGAATAACATTATACAAATTATCATAATTCGATGAAGTATTCCATGAGTAATGAGTATAAGGGTTGAGACACTTCAACTGTTATATAAAAGGATACCTTTTAAGTTGGTTATGTTTTATAATGCCTATAAAAGTCACTTTTGTATTTTAATTATTAATTAATATAAAACTCCTATTTTTTATATTGATTTTTTATTTTTTGTAAAATCTTTTATAGAATAATAAGATCATTCACTAATTAAACGTGTACTAAAAATCAGGAATTAAATTTCATATTCATGTATATACATATAGTTAACCGAAATCAAATGTGAAATCATTATTTTTTCCGTTTTCTAAACCGAAACCAAAACAATTGATTTAATTAATTAAATAAAGAACGGTACAGGAAAGTCACATAGTGAACACTACCACGAAGGTTCTCCAGGCATCAATCAGCCACATTCCACCTCTGATTGTTACCAAAAGTCGAATCTGATTACCGAGTAATTTTCTATGTTCATTTCGTTGAACGACAACTCGCAAGTGAAACACCAACCAATCAATTTGGTGCGTTCAAATTCGACACTTTCAAACATTGGATTTCTTTTTCTTATATTTTATGTGATTAATTAACAAGAAGATTGAATTAAAGGACATATAAATTACACACTTTCTTCTAAAGATCCTTCTGTGATGGAAGTGGTCACTGAAAAGAAACTGTTGACTTTTTAAAGAAACAACTTGCTTTAAATATCAGTGGAGCACTGACGATGTGATATAGTTTTTTACTTCTTTAAATGCAATTTAATAAGCTTTTAAAGTCATATAAAACTATTATATGGTTGGATCTGACATATACTAATTAGTGTTATTTCTTAAGTGGGTGATTTAAGCAAATAAAGTATGATTTATTCACTGTTGGTGATTATCCTGTCTAATATAACCATAAGCTTTGGCCTAATATATAATGGAACATGCATACATGGAAACTTCCAGGAGGACATCTCCTATATAACTTATGTAAAATTAAACATTAAATTGTACGAGGATTCTTTATTTGCAGTGTTTGTTATCTATTCTACTATGTTTTAAAAATTAACATGGTCGCATCCTACATGCTTCTTTTTTTTTCTGAGAGAAAAAAGAAAAACGAAAAACTCAACTCTTGTGAGAATGATACTCTATTTATTTATAACTTGTATGTCCGATTACATGTACAAACACACACGTCCAACCAAGTCAACGATTTTAAATGGATAAATTTATATAAAAACTCACTCTTGGATTAAAATCTTGTATTATTCAAATCATATTAAAAATTACTATATTCTAAGATTTTTTTTATACCTCCTTGATGTTTGTAAATTTATATCAATATGAGTAATTTAATCATTGATATATAACTTAAAGGTTAGATTGGTAACTTCAAGTATTAATCATTTAATAGAGGAACTTTTTAAAGCATTTAAAAAATATTAAATACAAATTTATATATAACTACAAACGTTTTGACTTATCTAAAATGTATCAATGGCTGAATTAATAACATCGAATATATACTAAAGCAATAACTTTATCAGTAATTATTCCTAAAATAAAAACTTTATACCAAGAATCATTCTTGAACTACCTTAAGTTTTCATCGTTATTAAGAATGGGATGAAAATACTCATATTTATAAGTGTTTTTTAGGCAAAAACTACCTGTAACAAATATAATAATTAAAAATTGAATGATAAAATATCAATTATATTTGTTTGAAAAATCAGCCAAAGTTATATATATATATATATATATATATATATATATATATATATATATATATATATATATATACCCACACACACACATTCATAACTTAAATGCATGTACTCTTATGTTTGTTGTGGGGGCAAATAGTTACATCCATAAGTATCTAGTAGCACCGTAATAAATGTTAATTATTTAGAAAATTTAATCACATGAATTACTCTTTCTTAATTTAAATGCATGTACTCTTATGTTTGTTGTGGGGGCAAATAGTTACATCCATAAATCTCATCCAAATGTGTCCTTACAAAATGCAAAAAATCCAAATCCAATCCCAAAGACAATAATTCTGTTAAAGCATATATTTGTGTAGTGTAGGTCAAATAGTAGGATTTAATTGTCATGTATATCAAATTGTCAAGAGCGAGAGGGTAAGAAAAAGATTATGTGGCCCTAATTTTATCTTGTTCGTCGATTTATAACATATCTAAGGACAGTATTTTAAGGTAGCCCGACCAAGGTACGAGGTTGTTCTGATTACAGTGGAAAAACCCTAGCCACAAGAGTTACGTTCATCCGATTTGGACAAGGGTTCTGGATTTGTGGATACAAACGTACTGAGAGAAGCACACGCCCTCTTCATAGGCATTCTGTGGTTGGGGTTAACCAAACAAAACTTAGAAAATGAAAAGAAAAAAAAAAATACTGAAAAAGTAATATAAAAAGGGGTTTATCTTCAAACTGCACTTTAGCATGCTGAAATCAGAATTGTTGGCTCTTCTCTCTCCATCAATGTATCTGTCCACGTTCATAACAGCCTGGACAGTGTATACCAACTCACTCTTACACCAATTCAACTCAAACTTTTGTGATGTGATTATGTTCCACTTTAATTTTTACTTGTCGTGTAAGTTTAAAACTATGTTTATACTGGGTTTAAATTATACTCATTTCATTTTTTTTTAATAATTTGCAAAAACCTTACTTTTATTATTTTATCTATGGATAAATAGTTTAAAAAATTCCTAAAATATTCATAAAATAAAATTAAACACTTGCTAAAAAATATTGAGTTTAAGACATTACATACACTTATTTATTAAACTTAAAAAAGTGCACATAAATTTGTAAAACTAAAACTAACTTCTAATGACACTAATTTATAAATAATTGACTAATATAAACATAAATTTATTTAGTAATTATTAATTATTAATATTTAAAATCAATTTAAATTTAATTTATAAATTAATTATTCATGACAGATTATTTTAAATATTAATAATGTCTAGTTTATAAATTATAAATAAATCAGTTACTATTAATTAATTATTTTTAATCTTTAAAATTAATTGTTATAATAAAATGTGTGTATAATAAATTTATAAAAAATATATCTTAAATATTATACAGTAGTTGACGATATATAAATATAACATAAACCTTTTATTTACTACATAATATAAAAAATCATCTTCTTTACTTTATTATTATTAGTTTTTATTTCATTTGAAGAATTTTTTTGTTTTACTAAAATAATTTTAGTTATCTCTCAACCATCGACTATGTTGATATTTGAAAAGTTTTCTTAGATCTCTAAGGTAATTTTCATTATATCATATCCTTAATTATACATTTATTTTTCTTTGTTGGATCTCTCAAATTGTTTTTAAGACACATATTTGATAACTTTTTAATATTTTTATTTGTTGTTTATTTTTTATTATGTAGAATACTATTTTGATATATTTTAGATGATATATTTTATTTTCTAACTCATTATCATATTGTAATTTTGTCAATATAATTGTAGAAATAAAGTTTATTTACTATAATATAAAAGTTTAATGTAATTGCCATGATTTTTTTATCACCATCCAAAATATATTGAAGTTAAAAAGATACAAGATTTATATTAAATTATACTATTACTAGTTTAATCTTTATTCTTTATGTGATTTTGATCAAGTGATATATTATAACTTATATTAGTGAATAAAAAATAGATTCATTAGAATTTAAAAAATTGAAGTAAACAAACATTTAAAATATATTTTAATTTGAATATTTGTTTTCTTTTTATATATATCTTTTTTTTTCAAATATTTTTAAATTTTATCAAGGTTTCATTAATGTTTGTAAATTTAATAAATATTTTGGTTCTCATGAAATTTTATTTGGTATTCTAATTTGAAATGTATACAATTATAATTTCTTTCTAAATATTTGATATTGAAGAAACAACCCTCCTTTAAATATTTAATATTTGATAATATAATGTTTCATTTATTGTAATTTTTATTATTTTATAAAATTAATTTTGAAACAGTGACAAAAATGGACACATGTATGAGTACGAGTATATACCCGTCACCCGGTGGAGATGAGGATGCGACAAAAGTTTGATACCCGTTGAGTTTGAGTATGGAGATGGGGATGAATCTTTCTATGATGGATATGGGTATGTGGTAGTGAAACTCGTCCCCATCCCCCCTCGTTTCCATCCCTACGACACAACACTCACATACACACTCTGTAGGTGTGTAATGGTGAGATAATTTCTCATCCATCCAAATCTATTCATTTGTAGAGAGAGGTGATTTTCGTAATATCTCTCAAAACTGTCTTCACATTCATTCGTTAATCATGTTATTCAAACATAAATCAACAACAATATCCATCGTTGCAAATCAGCAGTATCCCTAAATCCCTTCATGCGAACATGTTGTTACGGTGTGTTGCTTTGAGAGAGAGTGAGTGGATGAATTTGAGTGAATTTGTATAGATTTAAGTGGATGAATTTTAGTTGTCTATTTTAAGGGATTTGGAGGTTAAGTGAGTGGTTTTGAGAGTGAAATTTGTGAAAGTTTGTAAATGAATAAATAGATATGATGGATAAAATTAATATATTATTATTTGTATTCTTCATTTGAGGAGAGAGGTGATTTTCATAATATCTCTCAAATATGTCTTCACATTTATTTGTTAATCATGGCATTCAGACACAATCAATAACAATATACATCGTTGCAAATTAGTGGGATTCTTAAATCCCTTCATGTGAACAGGCCGTTTAAGGTGTGTTCCTTTGAGAGAGAGTGAGTGGATGAATTTAAATGAATTTGTATAGATTTAAATAGATGAATTTTAGTTGTCTATTTTAAGAAATTTGAAGATAAAGTGAGTAGATTTGAAAGTGAAATTTGTGAAAGTTTCTGAGTGAATAAATTTACATAATGAATAAAATTAATATATTATTATATTTATTTATTATTATCATTATTTATTATAACAATTATTATATATTATTAATTAGATAATATAATTATTTATTTATTTAATATTATTTATATATATATATATATATATATATATATATATATATATATATATATATATATATATATAAATTAAAGTTGAACCTCTCCAAATCTTCTCTCTTTGAAGAGATAATCATCTTCCAAATGCACACCTCCACCTCATGACAAATCCTTTAAAAAAAACAAGGTGAATCCCGCAAATTTTCGCACAAAATTCGGTGCAAATTGTGTTAAGCGAACATACCTTTAAAAGTGAACAACACAAATTTTATCCTTCAATCCACTTAAATTCATTATCTTCTTCTCTCTTCTCTCTAAAATCAAACATTACCTTTAAATGATGTGGCTCATTTTCTTTGCTTTTCCTTTCAATATTGCAAAGGACCACAACGAGGCTCATCCCGCAATCACAAATCAGCGCCTACATTTCATTCATTGTGTATAAACTGATCCAAACTTGAGATATACTCTCAAATCCGTTTTTGTGCACAATATTCATCTCGAAACACACACAACATTATAGTGCTTTTTCTTCATCTAATTATGTATATGGAAATGATTCAATAGTATTTTATTAAAAAATTTCAATTTTATTTTATTATTTGAAATATTCTTTATTTAGTACTTTTCGTAACTATAATAATGATAATGTTGGTATTATGATTGATCAAAAGTTTTATTTATTTAAAGAAAATAAAAACTTTAGGATGAAATTGGAAAAATAATGATAGAGAAAACCTACCGAAACCAAGACAAACTATGCACTGTGGGTCCCATTATTTTATTCATACATGTAATTGACATTTGACTTCTTCAACCATTCTAAATAAATGTCAATCACGTCCAAATTTGGAAGAATAACAAGTTCGATTTAAAATTCTTCCACTATTTTCAACTCAATAATCTATCAGATAAATTTCTATTTTCCATTCTAAATTTAAGATTCCTTCACTCTATTTTTCGTCTATTTTCTCTTCTTTACATATTTCTTTTCTTCCCTTCGATTCACTGTCTCTGATACCACTTGTTAGATCTATAAGGAGGAGTATCACTGGGAAGATACAACACCAATGAGACATGAGCCCAACCACATAAGGCATTGACACTGCTCTCAACCCAAAACCTTAAAGCTATGGGTTTATGGGTCTTTATCTTTATATAGTACTCTACTTTCTCATTTCTAGTCAATGTGGAACTTAGACTCACATTTGGATTTCTAACAACCACAAACGTCGTTTTAGGAATAAATTTAAGGTATAAAAACATAGATTTAAAATAAAAAAGAGGAGAAATAGTGTTATTTATATTAAGAAAAGGAGAATTGAAAAGTAAAGAAAATGAAAACAAAATTATAAAAATTTATGCATAAGTGTATAGATAAAAAAGGTTTTATTAAATAAAATTGTAAGATTATAGTTTTAGTTTTATATATAAAATTAAGTTAAAATACAATTTAATTAATTTAAATTTTATTAAAATAAAATATGAGTAATTCTCAAGATATTATCATAATTATAAGTAAAAATAAAAATAAGAGATTTTGTTATAAACCTTAAAATTTTTGTCTGAAAAACAGTCTGACTTTCTCTGCAAGGTTAGTGAGGGACACTCTGGAGAGGCTGAAATTCCGGAATTCAAAGTTTGGTCCTCATACATACCTAATCTGCCACCACAGAGCCATTTCCTTGGGAATCAACTAACTTACCTCGTATTCTCTGGTGGCGCGTTTCTTTCAAACTCCGATTCTGTGTGAGCTTTTGTTCATTTCCATCTTAAATGGCATAACCAAAGCTTTTTCATCTTAAAGCTTTTTAGTTTTAGTACACCACAAACTGAACTTCTACCTTTTTCATTTATCGATTTTGACTAAGTTTTAATCCACTTCTTTAATTTTTACAACTCCATATACATTATCCAATAATAAAAATAAAGTGTACGGTACACATCATTATCAACGTTGATATTTTATTTTAAGTTGATATTTCAAAATACATGATAAAGTAAAACAAAAACAGTCAAAACCTACGTCTCATGAAATATAAAATATAGAGAAGTTATATCCATTCTAAAATGAAAATCCAATTAGGTATGACATTATATATACTGGTCATAATACTTTATTCTCCAAATCCAAATTCATTAACCTATCAACTTTTCCGAAAAATATTTAAATTTTTCAATTGATTTTTTTCTATAAATAGTAAATATCCTCCGAGAAAAATAATCAACTTTTAAGTTATTTTTTATTTAATTAATCATATAGAATTAGTAGCGAACAGTAAAAATACTCAATAAAAATATTTTTGTTTAATATATAATATTTTTCTGAAAACAATAAATTTTCATATAATTTTTTAGATAGAATTTATAAAATTTTTCGTCCATGCTTTTCTCAATTATAATTTTTTTATATATAATTTATTTGAAAAAAAATAGAAATTTTCTCATTTTTTTTAACAAAGTTACGGTTTTTTTAATGGCAAACTCTTATCCAAATTTCTCATGCATCTAAAAGAAAAACTATTGTGGTACAAATTTACATTTTTTTTTATAATTTTATTATACTAATATACAATTTTCTTCTTCATGGAAGACTTTTTGTAAACCAACATAGTTTTACTTCTAGAAAACTTATTTGATGTTAATGTTTAGCATGATTTTTTTGTCAAGAAAATAAAAAAAAAACATATAATCAATTTATTTATATGAAGGATTACATTGATTATGTAAAAAATAGTATAAAAACACATAAAATATATTTACTTAAATTCTCTAAATGAATAATTTAATAATAAAATTTTAGTATTAGAGTGAATTTTGATTCGATAATATAAGTATAATATATTAGTTTTAATATTATATGTAACTAAATTATAAAATATATTAACTACGATTAACAACTATTTCTAATATAATTTTGAGATAGTAATATCATGACAGCTATTTTTAAAATAATATTTAACAATTAAGTAAAAAAAATTATTAATATATAGTTATTTAAAAGAATTTACATTTTCAAATAATATATATAATATTAGACTAAATTTAGATAACTTGAAATAGTGAAATTTGATATCCAAGTCATGCTTCAATTCAGTAACCAAGTTTGATATTATGACTTGATTCAACCGATATAGTTGGTTAATATAACTCAATGATTTGCGTGATATGCAGCTCGATAATCATCGGGCAATACGGATAAATTATAACTAGTTGCTTTTTCTTTTTAATATATTTTAAGTATTGAATTTTAAATCTAATACGGATAGATAATCATTAGTGTCTTATTCTTTTAATATATTTTAAATATTAAATTTTAAATTTAACTCGATCTTATAAAATTAACTTATAAAATAGGATTTATATATATCATAAAATGATTTTATTATTGATTAATGTGAGACTTCCAACACTCATCTATCTCATCGAAATATATACATCTTAAGGGTGTGACTAAATATTAATAAGTGGTCTATACTGAGTGATGTAATAAATTAACAAATCTCACTATAATAGACTCAAACTCATAATCTAATAACATATTAAGAAGTGAATTTTAAGTTTAACTCAACCTCATAAAATCGGTTTGTATTCACTTATATATGTAAATTGAATTCACTTATATATGTAACTTAGACGTAATGACTAGTCAATACTAAACTTTCACCGAAATAATATAATGTTTTACTCGATTCTTAATATAATTAGTTACTTTTATTTATATTTATATATATATATATATATATATATATATATATATATATATATTTTATACATTTTTTGTGTTATTATTTGATCTCCGAGGGCAGCAATAATAAGATAAACTTGGTAAAGATTCTTATAAGTGTGCCGAGTCCAAAAGTTCTAAAGTAAACTTTTTAAGTTCAATTATGGAATCTCAAAGGACTAGCATAGTAATCAAGTTTAAAAAAAATGCTTGATTCTTAAATAATGAAAAATTTAATGTTTTATCTTAAATAGACTAAAAAGAAATAGTCAAAGATGAAAATAAGAATTTAGGATACAAATAAATAAAATATACCAATGATAAAAATAAAGATAAAACAAAAAGGATGTCAATGAAGATAAAAAAAATAGAAATAAGGAAAACAAGGGAGATCAAATATGAAAAATAAAGATTGAACAAAATAAGCTAAAAATGAAAGAGAAATGTAATGCCTAAATATTTAGGATACAATATTTTTTATATACAATATACTAGGGTTATATTATTTATAAATATGTATTATTTTTCTTGTTTAAAATATAAATATAAATATATATTTGAATTTTTTGAGAAAGGATCAACGGGAAGATATAATACTAATGTCAATGAACTTAGAATATACAACATCAATGAGATATGACTCATACATAAGAAATTCATGCCACTCTTAACTTACGAGTCTTGATCTTATATGGTGCTCAACTTTTTCATTTTTTCCAATATGGGGCGAGGACTCACACTTGAATTTTCAATAATAAATTATATATTATAATACTATAAAAATTAAATGGTAATAATAGTGATAATAATAATACTATTATTAAAATGTAAAAAAAATAATAGAACAATATAAATATTCTAATAAATTAAATGAATATCTAGTTATTACATGTGTGTGTGTGTGTGTGTGTTTTTGTGTGTGTGTGTGTGTGTCCAGAAAGGATCACTGAGAAGATACAACACCAGTGAGACATGGGCCCAACTCACATAATTGACATCACTCTTAATCTATGAGTTTTAATCCTTATATGGTTGACAATTGTTTCACGACAACCATTTCCCAACTAGTGTATTTTACGTAGTAATATCAACAAGTGTCGTATCTATATGAATTTAACAAGTATATTGGTAGTTTAATTTTTGAGTTTTTGGTTTTAATAAAGAGTGCAAGTAAAAATAAATAGTAGTAATTAGATAGATTGAGTGGAGTAGGGGCTATGAATTGATTTCTTCTCATCTTCTTCTACTACACCATTACCATCTTGTTTACTTACTTTGCAAATCATTCAATGTCTTGAGAGTACTCTTTCTATGTAGATATAGGTTCATCCTTGATACACTATAACCTAAGGACTTCAAACCTAGTGTGATTCCTCAACTCTTGGTAGAATAAATCCTTGCTCTAATGTGCAGGACTCTCTCCTCCAACATCCTCTCTGACTACTAAATAAGCACCAGTACATGTATGATGATTGATTGGACCTTAGTTTGAGATTAATCTTTCAACTCAATCCAAACTAGTGAAACAAGATGAGTCATCAATTCATCTACACAAGTTGAGACCAGTTTTCCAACTCAAATCAAAGCGGTTAAATAAGATGAGTGATCAAGTCATCATTAAGCATAACTAAACCACAAACAATTGAATGATAGCAAAGATAAATACCTAAGAAGTAGAAGTGAATAGAATCAGAATTAATTACATTAAACCTGGACACAAGGGAGTTCAACTACTCATAGAATATTTCAATGCAATTCCAGTAACATCTACACATAAGATCTACACTAAGAGCATCTCCATTGTGCCTCACAAATCCTATTCTATCATACTATTACATTTTTTAGCCTTCACTAAATACTTAAAATGAAGACATGAGGTCTTTATTTATAGGAAATTATGGGCAGTGCTCAACCCAACTTTTGGTGCTTAGCCACAAGGGTTTCTTCACAAGTGGATTTTCTTCTCAGCCCGGCCCCTTGTCCTAGTGCTTAGCACTTGACCTCTTCGGAGGGTTCTCTTTATTACTCAGTCTCATGGATTTGTGCTCCAGATTTCCTTGTAAAGAATGTTTCCTCACGAGGCTCAACTCCATTTGTTCTACTCAACCAGAAAGTTAGAATATGTTGTCTTGTCTTTTCTACTTGAATGGCTTAGCTCAAGTATTGTGGCTCAGCTGCATACTTTATATTTTCTCTTTGATTTATTGCAAAACAACAAAATATCATTACAATTCATAAAACTCTATTTCTCAATACCTCATTTTATACCCAAAGAGCACTATTTGATGCATGGTAAGTGTCAGTTTTAGATGGAGAATTTAATAATTCTTGACACTTATCAATGGTGCTAACCTTTCTCAAGCCACGAGTACCCTTACTTGTACCATCGTTCATCTTAACGTGACACGCTTACTTGACCCACACTGTCAAGAAGTGAAGTGAGACATGAGCACAACTCACACATAAGATATTGACATCACTCTTAACCTAAAATCTTAAGACAATAGGTTTATGGGTCTTCATCCTCATATGGTGCTCAACTTTCTCACTTTTACTCAATATGGAACTTAGACTCACACTTGGATTCCCAACGAAAAAAATAATAAAATATATATATATATATATATATATATATATATA
>Ga0214542_1003805_pt1 | contig 30348 bp, 10 predicted proteins | sample CNSS1metaG_FD_160096 | JGI IMG/M metagenome (GOLD analysis project Ga0214542, IMG submission 160096) | Root nodule microbial communities from cowpea collected in UCLA plant growth center, Los Angeles, California, USA - CNSS1 | ecosystem: Host-associated > Plants > Roots > Nodule | place: USA...
TATTAAATATATATATATAAATATATATATATATATATATATATATATATATATATATATATATATATATATATATATATATATATATATATATATATAATAACATATAATATAATAAAATTACAATAATATAAATAAAAATAAAATAAATAATTATAACATAAATAATAGTAATAATATTTTTTTAAAACTAATCATCTACAATTTGTTTCAACTTAATTTTTTGAAATCCCATTTTATTTAAATTAATCACCCATATAAATTATATAATAATAATAATAATAATAAATTATATTTTTAATTTTAAATTAAAATTTCAATTTTATTTTAACATAATTTTCATTATTTATATTTATATTTATATATCTTCATTCTCAAGAGTAAAATAGTAATCATACAATTTTATTTACTAAAATATTTTCTTTTAATTTATCATAGAGATAAAATCTACAACAACTCTCACAAACTTTCATCTCAAATATATTCAAATCACACCATTTTTGTTTAATCTAAACAACTTCACTTTTACCTCTTTTTCCTTTCAAATCCAATTCATTTATCTTCAAATCCAAACATACCCGAAATGATGCATGGAAATGACCGTATTTAGATTTAAAAATAAAATAGTCTCGTATTAAGAGTATATTTAGACATGAACAATATTTGAAAAAAAGTTATATAATAAGTCATATAAATTTAAAATAAATATTTCAATAACTTGTATCAAAAATATTTTTATATTATCTATAATTATACTTTTATCTTTACAAATATTTATGAAAGAAACACCGCTATCCATATTTTAAATATACAACACAAAAGTAAATGTTATTAGATCGAAAAGATTAGAGAGTGAAGTTGATGTTGCTTATTCTTTTGAAGGTGATTTTGAAGTAGATTAGAGAATAAAAATTTGTGATTAAATTAATTGATGTGACATATTAAAAAAGTTTTAATAAATGAAAAAGTTAAATTATCAAAATGGGTTAAAAGTAATATAAAATAAAATATAAATAATTTAAAATTACTTTTATGAATTTTATCAAATGATTGAGATTATAAAAAAAATTATAAGAAAATTAATAATATAATATATTTGATATGAAAATAATTTATATAAAAATTTATTTACATAAAGATTTTATTTTCTTTTATAATAACAAAGATAATTTAATAATTTTTCCCCGCATCCTGATCTTAAAAGTCCTACTAATCCGTCATCTCCTAGGTCACCATAAAAAGAAAACGTAAAACATCTCTTATTTTTCTCTTCCTAATTCTCTAGAGTAAATTTGTGCAAAGTAACAAAGTGTAAGTGTTGCAATCTCTGACACTGTTATAGTCGATCACCCATGTCGCCAGAGCTGTCACCTTGGAGTTCTGGACCGACAACAAGCGCACGTCCGGGTTGCTTCTGGTGGCCTGTTTACACTCTGAGGATCACAGTTCACAAACCATTAAGAGCACGGTTTTAATTAAATTGTACACAATTTAAATGTGATTTTAAATCTTACATTAAATAAAAAAAATAACACGTAAAAGAATTAAAAAAAAATTTTTTCTGTTTCTTTTTTCAATATTAAGAAACTTGTTTAATTTTTTACTAAATAAAATAATAAATAAAAAGTTAAGGAAGTAAATCGATTTAAAACTTATCCTTTTTAATAATGATTCTCTATATAATTTTAACACGAGAAACTATACTTACCAATCCGTGAAGTTACACTAAATAATACTATTTTTTAAATTTTAAAAGCAAATTCACTTTATTTTTATTCAATTACCAGACACTTTTTTCATATTTCAAAATATCTAACTAAAACTTAAACTAAAGTTATAAAAATTAAAAATGAAGGTTTTAAAAAATAAAAAGTAAATAAATTACAAACAAAAATTATAAAAACGTAAAACGTAATCTTTAAAACCGAAATAAAGATGATGACTATTACTTTATTAAAGCCATAATGAATGTGAATATTGCTTATTAAAGATATGGATGTATATCTATTTAAAAATTATAAAAAATAAAATCATTTTGTTAAAGGTTTTAAAACTTAATTTTCTATTTTAAAATTGAAAATGTAAATGCCATTTGGTATAATCATCACCAAGTTCTCTAGTTAACATATAATTACACTTCGACATTTCTAAAGGAAATTATCAATAACTAAAAATACAATATATAACATTATTAACATATAATAAAATAAACTTTGTTTGTTCCATTAGATCTGACCCCTCGACTCATTCAGATAGCTCATATTTAACAATAAATGTTGTTCTCTAACAAATTCAACGTAACTACAAGAACAAGTTCGAGTATTTAATTACAAAACTTGTTTTATTCGGCAGCAGAATACTTATTTCTCACATAAAATTTCTTCTACTGTTGAAACCGAAATTTTAATATGCCATACACAACAATAAATTAATTACTAAAGCAATGAATAAGCCTTGTACACGAGACAGCAGTGAAGTTGAAGGAATTAAGTGCATCCAGTAGGCCACCATCTCACTAAACAGAATTAAACCTGCAAGAAACTTGCATACTTGGCACCTAGGAAAAGCCGCTGGATGCAGAGTAGTGCATTCTTAGTAACTTCAGCATTTTCATGGTTCATAAGCTTCATCACTCGTTCCTTGGCCTTCAGGTCTGTCACAATTATCCGTCCAGCAGGATGGTTCTGAATAAACTGTGAAAGATCATAACAAGCAACTGCCAGAGTCCTTGGATCACTAGAAGTGTCCAAAATTGTTATTAGGACCCTTAGGATCTGTAACAGATGAAGATAGTATTAATAAATAGTAGATGATCAGAGGAATGTTTAAGATAGGGAGTGCACGATTACACTATCATCATCTTTCCTTTCTAGCATTATCAAACGCCACTTAATATAGCATAATCACCCGTTTTCGCTACAAAAATGTTTTTCCTTATCAAAATGGATAGCAACGAAAATTGTTTTATAGTAAGCATCATCACGTTTGATGGGATCCACGAGCACCCTTAAAGGAACAAAACATTGTAAAATTAATTTACCATATTTCGTACAGCATCATATATCTACTTTACAAACACCAAAAAGATTTATCTAACACGACGAAATCAAGTAACAATACCGCTACACAGAACCAATAAACTATTTTGCACATCTGTTAAAAAGTTACTTGATTTTATAAAAGGAAATGATATCGGACCACGGAATAAGTTTCATCCGTAATGCCTTTAGGACTAACAATGATAATTATAAGGAAATAAAAATTAATTAAACATATTTTATCTCTTTAGGCCATAACTTAATGACAGTGAGAAAGAAGAGATTCAGTCAGCTGCAATCATTTACAATGTATTACACGCCAATGAAAATTTGATAGATTTGAAGATATGATTTGATGTCTCCAACCATTTGAAGACAAAGACTTCATGGAGTTTTCGTCAACCTTGATAAAGATTGGATGATTTTATTGTTTGAGTCTTGTTGAGTTGTAATTCATAGGTTTAGAGTTTGTTTGAGTGAGGGTGTGATGCAATCTTGATATTTTGTGCTAAATTTATTTCCATACTTTTAGTTGACTGAAAAACTATCTCGGAGTTCTCATTCTGAAAAATCCTTCCAAAGATCAAGATTCAAGTGTTGCAACTCATTCTTGTTTAGGATTGTTGAGGATCACCTAGCATTGTTTCTAGAGGGAGTTATTCTTTGAACTTAATTGTTCACGTGATTCAATTCCAAATTGCTTTCTTTGTTGTTGGTTGTTCTAAACTAGCGCTGTCAAGAAGGTTTTGTTGTGATAGGTTCACAAAAGGTTGCAAGAGATATAGTAGGATTCAAGATCTTGTGTTGTATTGTATTTCTTGTTTTTCTTGTAGGGTGCTTGTAAAAATTTGAAATTAGTGTATTAGCCTAAATAAGGTGATTAAACAACCAGATGTAACTTATGAGGATGAAGTATAATTCTTGGTGTTATTCTCCTCTTGTCTCTTACAACTCATCTGAATTATATACATATTGCAGGGTTATGAAAAATTTTAAAACAGCATTTCTAGAAGCTGAGACTAGTTTACTTTTTGATTCAAAGTTAATCATTCAATCAATTGTAAAAAAACTCTAAATTCGTTTAAAGTTTAATTCACCCCTCTCTTGAACTTAAGCCTGTTTTTCTAACAAAAGCGTCAGAGTACACACCAATTATCAATTGAAAATTCATGTCATGTCTGCACGGCTTGCAAAACACCATCCATTTTGATACCATCACAATTACTATAAGAAACAAAACATAGATAGCTTGCACAATCAACTATGTAATGCTAAGACTCAAACTCCTACGTGTGAGGTCATATTCTATCACGGAACACATCAAGTAATTCCATACTGTCTTAAATAGAAAAGTATAAGAGAGGTATCATCAGACACTCACATTGATATAGACACCGGACACAGTGGCTCGGGGGTATGTGTGTGGTGTGTGGTGTATTGAACATCATTATGAATTATTTAAATTCACATTCAAGAGTTATATATTCAAAGTCATCTATAAAGAAAAAGTTAATCAAACATAAAAATCTGAACATATTGTTACCTAAAACAAAATGAATTTAATCCATCCATCTAAAATCCAAAAAGTGAAAAGAGAATCTAATTCATTTGAGACATTTCAACCCCTTTTTAATAAGCATCATTGAAAAGGACACTCTAGCCGAGATTCATCTAAAGACAAACTAACAAGTTCAAAAAGTTCCACATTGTAAGATATGAAAGGAGAATGAATAAAAATATCCTAATAATACATATATAATCTAAACATTCCTAATTATTTAGAACTTGTTCCTTATTTCTATAGTTATAGTACATACTTCGTTTGAGTTTTGAACTTACAAGAAAAAATATTATACTGCCCGTATTAATATCGTGTCAGAGTTGTCATAGACCCAAAAAATGTTTTTTAAATTAGACACTTCAATACATGTCATACTTGTGTCGGTGTCTTATACATGTCATACACAAGGACATACCATAGGCATGTTCAAACTTCATAGATTACACAAGCACTCTAGCCAGCCAGTTAGTATTCAGTGCTAACCAGTTCAAACTTCACGATAACCCTTGTTATTTTCCTCAGCCTAATTTTTCATGTTCGCTTAAATAAGAAATAAATTAAAGCATAAAGGAAGAAATGCACGTATACCTGGAAATCATTTTCTTCAAAGTTGGTTATATTTTCTCTCCAGAATAAGGGATCTTTGTGCATGGGAGACCAATCTAGATGACCAAGAAGAACTTCTTGCTTGTACATATCGAAAGAACTTAGTTTCCTAATATTATCCTTAAGCCCTTCTTCCAGAGAATTCAGTGCCTCCAACAAGTCCTATACAAACTTTTCTAATCAATAGAAATATTGGGCTAGCAATACAAAATGTGCCATTTCTAAAAGAAATGTGGTAATAGAGGTTAAAAAGAGCTATCTATTTTTAAGTGTGTAATTTAAGATAAAGTGATAAAGCTCAAGTAATACACACACAAATAGTTTAATCATAGAGGGTGCCAATTCAAGCAAATGTAGGAGAGAGTGGAAAAGGCACTTTAGAATAGTGAAAAACTGATGTCCGGTGAGCCTTCCAGAATATGTATTAAAGTTAGCAACATAATTGGTGTGTCATGCATAAGAGTTCATGTAAACTTGTGCATTACAATGCAAATAGAAAACAGAGAGAACACTATTGTTACGGCCAACATGCACAAGAGTCCCTGTTGTGTACCCAGGAAGCAATGCATCATGGATTAATCAAATTTCATCAACCATATTGCAATATCGCAACTTATCTATTGAGTAACAATAAATATTCAAGATGAACCATCACATCATTCCAATAAGTAAATTCTGCACTAACAGCCACTCTGACTTTCCTTTTCTATTAAGTGCATAACATCAAATGCTAAGTGCCACTAAAAGTGTGATGCATCACAGAAAACGAAAGTGTATCTAACTATTTACGGTTTCGGTATGACAACATACGACAAGAAATAATATATAATATTGCATACGCCATGTTATATAAAAAAACTATGACTACAATGACCAAAAAAAAAACTAAAATATTAGTTCTGATATCAAATACTTGTATAGTAGCAAGATGTAAAAAGAGGGCAACCTAATGCACAAGACTCCCCATTCCACTAGATGGGGTTTGGGGAGGGTACACATAGGTGCATAACACCTAATCCTGCAAGACACTGTTTACAGGAATTGAATCTCTGATTGCAAGGTCACAAGACAGCAAGTTTATAGGTAAGGCTCAAATAGCAAGAGGTATAAATCAAAAATATTTTTCTCTGCATGGCACCTGCTATAATTTTGCACACAAGTTCAACAGGACATTAACGTAGTGTAGGTCTTAATTATCTGACCTCATCACTCCATGCTTGTGCCTTTAAACTCTGGACAACTTGTGGCAGCTGAAGATCAACCATCTGAGCACCCAATGTCCCTTTTGACATCAAGTTCTTAAGAGTCAGGACAATAACTCTAACCACCTTGAAAAAACAAGTGTGCCAACATTAGACTGCTATGCCAGAGAAAGTTATAAACAATGAAATATCTACTTGCTACTACTACAGACAGAGATATAACAGGAAGTTAATACAAACTAAGCTAACAGCTATAAAAGAACAGTAAGTCTATAACTAGTGATCATATTGTAAGAAATAGAGAAATGTTAACAACATTTTGTTTAAAAGAGAAAAATGAGATGCATATAAATTCAACAAGTAAGCAATACCTTCTCTTTTGTAGAACTCTTAACAACATCAATAAGTCGAGGAAGGGTCCTTGAAGTAGCCAAATATTCAATTGCTGGCTCATAATAGGATAAGAGCCATATGCAGAGACATGTTTCATAAAGAAGCTGTTACAGAGGAATTTATCAATTAAGTTCCCTTTGTTTACCCTTAAAAAATCACCCACGAAATCTAAATAATTTCATCAATAACATTTTATTATTTTTACTGATAATTCTATTTAGAAGCCAACATATCAGGAATCAGAAATCACTCTAACAATTTTGATCAAAACAATTATTATTTGGTAAAAAGCACCAAGCATAAGTTATTCATCTCTTACTAAATGCAATACAGACTCTTCAATTTCTAGCAAGGAGTACAGGCATAGCTAGATATACCATGCTCACCCATGCACCTATCCTATTAGCATAGGCCAACTAAGCACAAATTCAATTACTCAGATTTTCAGATTCTAAGAGGTAGAGTCCGACAAACTTACCTGAATGGACTGTTGTGTGGATGCTGGTGAAATCAATGGCACAAGTAACTTGACCCCATCTGCCTGAACAAAGGAAGACCTAACCACAGGTTCCTTAAGCAGTGTTGCTAGGCAATTGATAGCAGTTGGGACTCCACGAGTAGGATGAAAAGGTTTCTTCAACTACAAATTTAATAAATCAATCATAGATAAACGTAAGAAAGCATGCATATTACATGGAAATGGATCCATAACATCTTTAGAATATTTCATCAACTTCCTATTTATCTGAGTTCATATCTTAATGAGTCTAGTCTAATTGATTCTGCGGTACAATTTATAACTTAGTGTTCACGTTCAGAAATGCCACATTTGCACAATCACAAATCTAACTTAATTTTCATAAACGTCAAGTGATTGTGGCAGCTTCCTCCCTATGTTGATAAGATTAGGTGCATTGTCAACATATCTGTGAATTACTATTATCCAGTTGATCTAGAGAGATAGAAACAATTTTCAGTGTCACATACCTGTTCACAAAGCCATTTTACTAATCCTATCAAAACATCATCAATAGTTGTAAATGGTTTCTTTCCATTTGATGCTTCTCCATTAGACACAACGCCATTCTGATTTTTTGGCCTGACACTATAATCAGAAAAAGGGTGAAATTTTGCAATAACTCGTAAGGTAATAACTTATACAGCTGTATAAAATAGAATCTGATATTTAATTCAAGTCTGAGAAGTTTTTTGAATTAAAATGTGAAAAGATCTCGAGTTTGTATTACCTAACAATCAAAGCAAGGATCTTACAGCTTTTCTCTTGTATGTACCAATTTCCTTTCCAGAGCAATCTGCAAGATGGATAAAATTCTTTTTCATCTTTTGAATATCATAAATTTGAAGTACAAAAAAAATAGTCAAAATCCAAGAGAATCATATGACATTATATCAACAAGTGTACATAGCATTTAATCTTCTGTAAAAGAAATGACAAAGAAATGTAATTAAACAGCAGTGGACTTTCAGTTCTGTGTTCAAAAGAAAGGTATAATACTAGACTACAATTGACCATATAAAGCACAATCTTCCACAAGCACGTATATTACATACACTCAAATACTATCATCGATGGCTAGACTCCCTGCAAAAGAAAATCTTAAAACCGTTTGGATGAGGCTTAAATAAGTTTCAGGTCTCGTATATATGACTAATATTTGTTTTAAGTACCAAATAAAAAAAATTAAAATTGGGTCCTAATAATATATAAAATTTTGGTTTAAATCCCTAAAAATATATTTATTCATATTTTGTCCCTAGTATTACATTGATTCCTTTAACTGATCCCAAAAGTATTTTTTATTTCTGTTTTGATTGTTCAACTTATTCTTTTATCATGACAACATCCCATCATATAATGACGTATCCTGTCAACGTAGTTAATAAAAGGAATTTAATGTATCACTCAATGGGATACATATTTCGACTTAGCAACACATGTATTATAGAACTAGTATGTATCAGAATGGACATAAACCAAAACGTTTAACTTGTTATGTACACAATTTGAAAAACAAAGTATTGGGTGCTCAAAACAAATATCAGTAATATATTAGGAGTGTGGAACTTATATATACCTTTGGCTGAAGTAATGAACACGGTAACAAATACATTCTATTTGAAACAAAAATGCTGAATTTTGTATAGTGCATTAACGAGAGATTTTCATGTGAGTGTGTGTTAGATAAACATATACACTTGAGCTAGTCTCACCTCCAAAATAAAGAAATCTAATAATTATGCAGAACAAAAAACATATTTGAGTATAGACTTAACTTAGGAAAGGCTCATAAGTATCTTCATCTGCAAGGGTACTGTCATGAAACAGTCTTGCTCTCTTGGGGTTTGCTGCAAAAGATTATAATTTCAAGGTTATTACAAACAAATGAGAAAAAAAATTTACCAATTTCAACAATTTACCTGCAAGCATTTCATCTATCAGTGCCAAAACATACTCTATAGTATCTTCCTTGAAAATATCGCGCAGAACACGAACAAACACGCGAACATACGAGGGACCATCCTGCCACACAACGTACGAGCTTGCACTTTCAATACCAATAGACAACAAACTTGGGAATCACAAATGATTCCATTTCAAATCAAAATTGCAATCAAATCAAGTTTAAAAGCTCAGCACAACAATTAACAAACTATGATTAACTATTACTTTCCCCAAAAAAAATAAGTTAAAAAGAATTACATCATCGAGCAACTGTGCTCTGTGACTCTCTGATCGGTGATCATAGCGCCTCAAAAGCTGAAGGCTGGTGCTAGAGATGAGCTTCGTGGACATATAGGTCTCCCATGGAATGTCCCTACTCAGAACCTTCAAGAAAACACGACACAATGCCAGTGAAGAAATTCAAACCACATCAACAATCAACACAATAAAATGCACGATAACTAAATCCAAACGGAATCGAGCACAATCGGTACTTTGGGATCAGATCGAGGAACGAAGAAACTAATAGAGAGGAAACGGATCGGAAAGTACCTGTTCGGTGGTTAATTCGGCCTGGTCCATGGCAGCGGGAACCCTAGAACTCGCTCGGGAAACTTAAATTTGGTACTGCGAGAGCAAAAGCGAAATCGAGTGAAATGAATGCAAGTGACGGAGACACAAGTGAAATTGCAATGAAGAAAAGTGAGAAAGTGAAGAATCGGATGAGGATTATTTTACCCGCGATTTGTTGGTTTTTGGATTTGTAGCAGAGAGACAGAAGTGAGAAGGAGAAGGGAAATAGATCAGTTTTGGAATCACATATTGGTAAGCATCCCTCGCCACGACCATGCTACAATCATGTTCATCCTGGGCCACGTGCCTGCCTATCTTTTAAATTTTTTTATTATCTACAAATATGGGTAAATTTCTATATTACTACTTATGCATGTAGTTTTTTTTTCAAATTTTATTCTTTTAATAATTTTTAAAAAAAATTCAAATTAAAAATATATTTTATTAATTTTACTTTTTAGTAATTATTTTTTAAAATTCAAATGATTATAATTATTTATAATAAAAAATCAATTTTACAATAAAAAATCATAAAAATTATAAAATAAATTATACAAATTAAAATTACATAATATTTTTATTTTGATAATTAAAAATCATTAATAAAAATTTTGCAATCAATTTTTTTCTGTTTTTTAATTTTTTTTAATATATTTTTTTTAATTTAAATAAAAAATTGTTTTCAATTTTATGACAATATTTTTACATTTAAATAATTATTCACTTGTGAAAATGAATTTTGTTCATGCAGAAACAATAACAAAATATAAGGGAGCACAAATCAAATCGCACCCAATCCTTAACTCCTTAGGATGAACACTCACTCCTCTACTCCTCGACTTGGGTATGTCTTCTTGTAGTAAAAGTGGACTGGACATTTTGGGGTTATATGCGGAAAAGAATTTGACGATTAAGTCAGTCAGAGCTCTCAAAAGTCAAATCAAAAATTAGGTAATTAGTAAATTGCGTACCTTTACCTGTATTTATAAAGCATTAATCACAGTTTACCTTATTCGTGGGTTGGGCCCTTATTGGACTTATTGGGTCTCGTTTAGGCCTGTATAGGCCTAACTAAGGTCCAGTACCAGACTTGTGTTTTAATTCTAGGAGTTTAACCATTCTTTCATGAGTTAATAGTAGACAGCTTTTGCTAGTATGCTGGCTTGGCCGTTATGTATGTATACTCTTTTTGTATAGTTAACCAATATTCTTTTTATGTTATGACTATAAATTTGCGGTTGGGATCGGGTAGTTAACCATATTGGTCCTAATTTACAAATTTATTTTATTATGGATAATTATTTGATTTAAAAGAATAAGTGAAAACACCATACACTTTTATGTATGTGTGTCCAATTTTTTACATTGTGATTAAAAAAAATATTATTATTAAAATAAAAATATTATTAAATTTATAAAAAAAATATTCTTAAAATTAATCATAAAAAATAGATAAAAAAAATTAAAGGATAAAATAATTAATATTAATAATAGTGAAATTGGTATTGAAATGTGTACACCAAAAACCAGTTTAAGGATAAGTTACCAAAGGAGGGATAAGTTACCGAAAATTATTAGTAATGTGATGAACAAATTGATAATATGATATACGATAATTTGGATGACACAAAAAGTTACACAATATTTTTATTTTAATAATTAAAAACCATTTCATGATTTAATAAAGTTTTTGCTATAGTAAATAAAAATAGACACACATAGTTTTCACTAGTATTTATCGTTAATTTTTCTTGTGCACGTAGAAAGTATTGATATTTTATGTTTCTTTCCATACAAAATATAAATGTTTACCTGTTTTAATTAATATTTTCTATAAAGTATTTGAGGAATTAATAAGATGATACAAAATAAATTAAAATTAAAATAATTGATTATGATTATCATTGCTCTAACTTTTCAATGTCTAATTACTTTACTTATAATCTAACAACATATTATTTTTAAAAGATAATCAAATCAATATTTGAAAGGATATTCTTGGAGAGTAACGCAGTGTTCGCTTGAAGCGATACTACTGTTTACAGTTATTAAAGACGATGGATTTGCATGTAAAAAGTGTGTTCTTTTCAATCAATGTGTAGAGAAATGGAAACGCGAATTTACAGGATCATAGCATTATCTCATCCTTGCTACCAAACAAGGATTTGAGAGTGATACTTCACATTTTACCAATATAACCTTGCACGTGGATCATATTTTGCAATCACGTGAGTGTTATCTATGAATTGAGTAGCTGTTTTCCCCTGTGTGCTGCCAAGATTCCTGACTTTTGCACTGCTACCTGAAGATTTATGATGACACACATATTCAAGATTCCACATTTGAATTTGCTTCGGTTGCTTGGGTTTGAACTTTGCCATTAAATAAGAAGGTTTGCGTGTCTTTTTCATTGTGAATGTTCGTGGAAGGCTTTGGAGCTAGACATTCCCCATTGTCTTCTCTCTCGTTGAAGTTCAAAGGTGAGTGTAGTGGTGTTATGGCTGGTGAAGATTGTGGAACATGAAGCAAGATGTTTGGTTGTGTGTGTGTGAGTGAACTAGTGTGTGTGAAGAATGGAAGATGTTTAGCTATGTGTGTGAGTGAACTAGTGTGTGTGAAGAATGGAAGATATTTAGCTCTGTGTAATGTGTGTGAAGAGTGGAAGAAGGTGGTGTGTGAGTGAGAACACCGGTTACGTAATTGGTGCTATGTTTGTGAGTGTGTGTGCACCGATTATATAATTAGTGCGGTGTTGTGTGTGTAGCATCGGTTACATAATTGGTGTTATGGGAGTGACACCGGTCATGTAATCGGTGTTGTGTGTATTTCTGTTGCTAGTGTGCGTGTATAATATATATATATATATATATATATATAATTAATAATATATAATAATAATTATTATAATATATGTATAAAATAATTATTAATAATAAAAAAATATATATAAATATGTATAATAATGAATAATAATAATAATTAAATATATTAAATAATAAATAATATATATAGTAATTAAATATAACTAAATAATAAAAATAATATATATAATAATTAATAATATTATTATTAATTATTAATGATAATTTCAGATAATTATTATTATAAAAAAATAATAATAATTTAATATAATTTATCTTTTTATTAATTTTTTCATTAAAATTTATTAAATAATATTTTTTAAAATTTAATATTTTAAACTAATAAAAAATCATTTTATACATTTTTACCATCAAGAGTATCTCCGTAATCTTCAAATTCTATTTATTAAAACATTTTTTTAATTTATCAAATTACTCACTAACTTTCACAAAATTCATTTCCAAATTCAATTACTTTAACCTCTAAATTCACTATAAAAAAATATTTATTCATACACTCAAATCTACACAAATTCATTTTTCCACTCTTCGTCAAATCCATCCTACAAACAAGAATAGCCTAAACAGGTGGCTAACTAGTCACTTAGATTACAAAGTTGAACAGTCATCGCAAAAGTACTGAGAAACCGTCTTTCTGAATTGCAACTTCCAGAAAAATTTCCAGAAAAGAAGGATACAAGCACTGTTTTAATAATTTCAACTGCTGAAAGGTATTTTGTAACACAGAATATAAGAGACAACATTTATCTGGAAATTGCAACAACTGAACATGTCATCCCTCCCCACCGCATCCCCTAAAAGAAAGAAAAAGTATTTTGGCAACCGGAGACTAACAGGGGCCTTTTTCATTCCTTATTTAGTCCGGTGTAATGTGAAAATTATATACTTTTTGAACCTTTGCATCCTATTTAATTTAAATGACAAAGCTGATATATCAGTTGATGTAGAAGAAAGAAAATTGTATCATGTTTCTCCATTTGGTTTCTCTAAGTGAGTCCATCCTCTAGAGAGAAAGTAAAAAGTCCCACTCATTGATGAAAATAACCATTAATATCATATGCTTGCGCATAATATATCATGAATTTGTTCAAATTTAACTCCTTAATTTTATCATCAACAGTTGAGATTCCTTTTACTTTACTCATGAAGATGAATTGCTCACTCTGAACGGTTTTTCAATAAGGAAAACTACCAGTCATTCGGATATGGTCAAGGGTCCTTTTAAGGCCATACTTGAGCACTGCTTGGTTACCCTCTCTGAATCCATCTCCATAAGCTGATGAACTATCTGACTCAATCTGGTGTTTGAAGTATTCACCAAGTTTCTTCTCAAATTCAGAACGTTTACCCTTCTTAGATGATGAAGAGGACGAAGGTGAGGAGGAGGATGAGGAAGAAGAAGAAGATGATGATGATACTGCGCCTTCATTCCCAGAGCTGGAATAGATCTCTGAATCTAACCACATATGAGCCAAGACTTGGCAAATTCCCTCTTCAACTTCTGGCTTCAGATTACCATAGCCTGCCATAACCCCACAAGTCTGTCTAACTTAACGCTATGAAATGAAAATACAAATTTTCCACATTGATCACATGAAGGATGATGGTACCTTTAAGTCTAAGCCACGCATGCATCATTTCGTGAGCCAGAATTGATCCAGTCAATAGCCTATGAACATAAAATTCTTGAATTTATGCAGTGAACTCCAAATGCAAACACTTGAATTCATGAAAATAGTTGGCATCAGAAGGGTACCTGGGAAGGCCATACAAAACAAGTATGGCTGTCACTTCGCATCGACGAATCAGTCTAAAAGGCTCTGTTATCATATCTATGAGCTGGTATCCTGCTCCTATCCTTGGTCTCCTCAAAATCTGGAATTACAAGAAAAGATTATAAACCACTGCTTGATGAGTAGAGATAGTTTATTGAGAATTTAAACCATCAATGAAGATTGAAATTCAGAAGAGATCTCTACAGTGGGAATAGTTTGCTCTTCAGACAAGCAAAGTCCTCTAGTTTCAGGTAAGTGGTGATGACCCTACACTCAAAAGCAATGCAAAATAATTATGATGTAAAGAAGAGAAAATGAAAGGAAAAATTTCATGAATGAATGTTCAAAACGTTAACATTTACATTCTTCTCTCCCTCCATGGCTTCGTTAAGTGCCTGTCTCTCAACCAAAAGCATAGGAATTTGCTGCTCTATCTTCATATGTAAACCTTCATAAAATTCTTGTATCTCAACATAAAGAGGTTGGCATTCATGAGTATCCATGATAGCTGAGTCAAGACACTCCAGACACAGCTTTCGGCCATCATCAAGCAACAGATATTTGGCATCCACTGACTGCACTGATTGGAAAGTTTCATATCAGATATGAAAAAGCAAAAGAAAGTCAGCTACATGAACAAATGATGACATGTGTTGGAAGATGTTATAACCGACCTCCATTCTTTGACAGCTACAACAACGAGGAGTACCATCACGCTCATGCGATGGGCAATATTTTTGTAGCCAGAAAGGATGTGCTCTATACTCAATGAGGCCAGCTGAGTTTGGTGGGATCTGCAATGAACAGTGTGTAAAATGACTTTAACTTTGAAAATAGCTCAATATCCGTAGTCTTCCAACAAAACACATGATGTAGTGATATTTGTATGCGAATCGAATTTTATTGAAACCATTAATCAAAGACTAGCATAATGAATTGACTAAAAATCTGTAAGAGAAAACTGAGTGCCATTACTTACAAAGCTTTTGCAAACATCACATTTAGGATGATGCAACTCCTTATAGCAGGATTTATGATAACGGCGATTTCCAGACATTGAAAACTGTAAATGAATACGAACGTAAACATTATGTACATATTAAGAAAACAAAAAAGCTAAAGATCTTCTTTTATGAATTCCAGAAGAAAGCTAAATGTGTTCAAATCGAGTTTCATGAAACATATAGCAATCAATCCAAGACTCTAACCTCATAATCAGTGATTGGAAGTTCGCAAGCATGGCAACAGAAACATTCGGGATGCCAAAAACCTCCCATGCAACTCAAAAATCTTCCACTGCCAATCTCGGCATTGCAACCAGCACAGGTTCTGCAAGCACATTTTGAAAAAAAAAAAAAACAGCTTTAGCCTGTGTTTCTTTGTATAAATGAAAATGAAGATAAAAAGTCAACAATCTTTTGGTCTACATATCTACATTTCTTATATTAACTAATAAGCACAATTCAGAAATTCTTCATAACGAAGTTTGGAAACACTATCTGTTTGTCCCCCTCTGTTTACCACAATCAGTGAAGTTTGGCAATTTCCATGTAAGGTAATTGAAATTGCGCTCGCTAACAACAGATAAAAGATATCATCTTTTCCATAGGTACCTGTATACAGGTGGGAATAAGTTTGCAAGAGGTTGAAATAAAGAATCAGTTTCAGATCGAGGAGGAGAACTAATGCTCAAACTTTCTTGAATTGCCCTGGCAAGTTGTTCATCTTCCTCAAGTTGAAATTCATCAAGATTTTTGTCTTCATCCTGTTGAATTTGAGCATGGTGGTCATCTTCATCTTTCTGAACTTCCCCAACACATCTGTCTTCATCATCATCATCATCATCAAGTGGACACAGTTCATCATCTTCAGATTCAGAGTCATCCTCTGGTTTTGAGAGGCAAAAACATGAGGCATTTAGCAGGGAAAAAATCGGGAATCCATTTCCAAACACAAGTTTACCGAATGAAATTTCAGATTTTTTTCAATGGACTCTAACCATATGAAAAATATGTTCAGTACTTTTTCAACCAAGCATCAGAATCAACTAATCCTGATAATTATGGTATAGATTATAACTACATTTTAATCGAGATACTTGATCACTGACACCAAGACACTTAGATTGTTAGTTACACAAGAACTTAATAAATCGATATGCATTATGTTTAGAATATACATTTTAGGTAACCTGGCACACTGAATTCCTAATTTTAATAAGAAGATACATAAAAAAGCAAAAAGCATAACTCTCACCAATAACTTTTTTCCCTTTCGGATCTGCCTCTGAAAGAGAGAGTGCTATCGCCCGATCAATTTCTTCTTTCTCAATTTCCGTCAAATCATCCTGCTCTCAGTTTAGACTATTACAATTCATAACTTTAGACCAAATCCGAAAGGAACTAGGGCTGTGTTATGTTGAAACAACGATGGTGCTAGAAAATGACATGATAAGTTGAAAGAATGATGAATTTTTTACAAGAAGCAGAAAGTGTGATTACCGCTGAATTATCATGATTGTCTGAATATCTGTCGTCTCCATATTTCCCATGATATCTTCCTCCTGAATATTTACGGTTGGATCCCTTGAGCAATTTAGTAAACCAACCCATGCAATATTATTTGGTGCAAGTTGGTACAACCTCTTCTGAAACAGCAAGACCTCAACTTCAATTCAATCTTATATGATCAGAACTGTTACAGAATTAAAAGATCGTACACAAATAAATGCTCGAGAAAAAAAAGTTATGATCCCAAAACTTTTACAATCCAGTGCTATTTGAGGTATTACATTTGCATTGGCAAAGCAGGTATCATGAAGAGTAGATAGATCATGGAATAAAAAATCCATATCACCTCTTATTTTGGGAATCACATGCTACCCAGATTCTCAGGTCCTGAACAGTTTGACAGACAAAGGAAAATGATAAAACAAAAAGAAAAAAAAGGAAGGGTGGAGGTTGACAAATAAAATATTAAATGAATAGAGAGAATCAGCATGACTTGTAGGAAAGCTTGCTAAATGCATATGTCTAATTCTCAAGGAAGAATGGCTATGATGCTGTTCTTCTGAAGACATTTTGAAAACGCGAGAAAAATTGTATCCAATCAGCAGGATATTTGTATCAAAGATCAAACAATGTTACAGTTTCAGTAATCAGATTAATCAATCAACCAGTTGTTCAAGCAAGGAAATAAGAAAGGCATTGAATTTCATATCAAACGTACGAATTAGTTCAAATGTCTTGAGTTCTGCGGCACCGAATTGTGCTCTTTCTTCTTTGTCTTTTTCCCTTAAAGCAACGCCCTTGTGGTTTGATGATGAATAGACTCAAATTGAATTGCTTCAAGAGAAATTAAAATAATTCCACATGCATAAAAGAAAAAACTTCCACCAACCCCACCATGTAAGTTGTTGATAATAGATTGAAAACACCGCAAGCATGAAGGTCCCCCAGATAGAGAAAAATAATATTCCAGAGCAGACAGGGGAAAGAAGGAGGAAAAGGAAGAGAATTTATGAGAGAAGAGAAAGAAAGAAGAAAAGGTACCTTAAAGGGATTATGAATCAGCAGAGACAGAGGAATCAGATGAATCCCAGTTGAAGTACACTTTGTGAATTGTTATTCCCATGTAGACACAGTCAACCACAGAGAGCAATAGCTATTTATATCTCTTATTTTCTTTGTGTGTGTGATCCTGGGAGTAGCTTTTTGAATGCAAAGAGTGAAAAGGGGAGTGCTTGGATGACACGCAAATACAGGGAGGCGAAAAGGGATAAAAATTGTAATAGTGGAATCTTTTAAGAAGGGATGAGTGTATTTTTATCTTAAAGGAACAGAGGAAAAGACGGATTGGAAGGTAGATATGGAGAATCAGAAGAAGCAGTTGAGTTTGAAATTCAATGTCACTGTTTACTCTGGCATGTGGGTCCTCTACCATTTTTTTCTGCCACATTCCACCAAATGTCAATAGCAACATGAAGTATATAAAACTTTTCGGTGGCTTCTTTCACATGGGAGACCGGGAGGGTGAAAGATTGAGTTTTTGTTTTATCTTGTTTCTGCTCCGTGAGTTACTGCCAATTTCAGTATTCATGCATGCGTTGTGCCATATCAATTCTTACCTTAACCCAATACCACGTAGAGTTAATTGTTTCAATTTAAGTTTAATAATAGATGGCATCATACTACATCAATGTATTGACAAAGTATATAAATTTTTTAATTAATGATAAAAACAAACTCATTCCGCATTCTTCTCGTGACGTTTTTTCGATTTTCAAGAAAAATCTTTATATAAATTTAATCATTTTATTAGATTTATTATGTTTTTTTTTGATTTCAAAATACACCTGTATATATTAATTATAATGTTTTCAAATATATTATTTTTTTATATAATAAAATCAGTATATTTGTTAAAAGATCGATACTAAAAGATCAGTAAAGATTTTATATAAATATAAGTATGAAAAATATTTATATTTATATATTTTACTTTAACCGAATAGCAACAAGACTTAATTCTTTGAATTTAAGTTTAATTGGATTGATAATAAGAGATAACATATCATATTACATCAATTAATATGCATGACAAAGTATATAAATTTTAATTAATGACAAAATTAAATTCATTCCGCGTTCTGTTAGGAGACGTTTCAGTATTGATGAAAAATAAAAAATATCTGTATATTTTAAATTATTTAAATAATTTTATGAAGTGTGATAATTGTTTTATCTATAACATACAAATTGATTTTAAATTATTCTTTAAGAGATTTTATAATTTCATTTTCTTTAAATTGTTTCTTTTTTGCGACTAATATGTTCTTACCAACACTTACGTTTGGTATTCATTTCAACATCAACATAAATAGAAAGAAGGAACATAAACAAAAAAAAGAAAATATGATGCAACATGAGATTCAAGGAATGTAATATGTCAATATTATAAATGTCAAAATGAGTTTTAATCTGCGAGCCAGCCTGGCTCACCACAGACTCAAGTTAGGTTGGACTGAGAAAATTTCATTTTTTTAAAGGTGAGTTAAACTTAACTCGGCTCACATAACCCACGGGTTAAATGGGACCAAGTTGAAGTAGGTTGACCCACAAACGACGACACTATTAATTTTTTTTATACATTTAAAAAAAATATTATAATTATTTACTACTTCTAATTATATAGGTTCACAATTCAATATTATTAATACTAGAATGTTGCTCAATAATATTTGAATTGTTAAGTGTTTGATTTGTAATTTTAAGTATCTTGATACTTTAATGTTTAACAATTATCTTTGTAATAATATTTCGATCATTAGGTTAACACTTTTGATTCCACTATTATAAAAAATAAATCGAGTCAATTCACTTTCATAAAATGCAATAAATATATAAAATAAATCGTAAAAAAGAGACACTCGTACGTGAGTCAATCCACTAATCCATGGTGGATCAGGTTGAGCTACAAAACTTTTGGTTCACCAAAAAGTGAGTTGGGTTGAGCTAATCTTTTTTTAGCTCAACCCGTGGGGATGACTCTAGCATCCCTAGTCAAAACCTTCAAATAGTGAACTCTAAAATAAAATAAAGTAGAAAGAAGAAACAAAAAAAATCACATAGACATAAAAAGAAAATATAATCAAAATTGATTGTAATAGAATGAAGATATAAGTAACCACTCTCTCTTTCCTAAATAAAAATATAATTTATTAAAAAACAATTTAACCCATTACATATCCTTTTCAATACTTATAAAAATTAACAAACACTAATAGAAATATAATTAAATTTTATTTTCAAAAATAAACTTATAATTAATTTAATAGAGGTATATTAGTACTAAAAAAATTGAGACTCTTTTCTTCTCAAACATAATTTTATAATTAATTAATAATGAAATTAAAAAAAAACTTAGACATTTTTTCTTAAAAAAAAATTATAATTAATTTAATAGAGAAATATTAGTACTAAAAGAAAATTTTTTGAATTTTTTTTTTAGACATAAAGCGGATGCTTTACCTACTTTATTCTTGAACTAAACATCTATTAAAAGATTATTCTCTAATTTTAATAATGATATTAATTGTCACATTAAGCGCAATATGAACAATTATTGACTCAAGTTAGTCAAGATGGATAAAGGTTGAGCTAAACTTTGAGATTATTTTTCATTTAATATTTTTTTTATTTGTATTTTTAAATTCTGATAATGTATTTTGATGTTTTAGTTATATTGTGGTTTTTGAATTTCATTGATTATACTAATGTATTTGTTCTTTTACCTCTTTTTGGTGAAATATATTTTTACCTATTATATTATTCTACAATATTCTACATGAAGTAATTTAAAATTATGTTTTTCTTGTGACATTATTTATAAAGAAAGTTTAATTGGATTAATAATAATAGATAACATATCATATTACATCAATCAATATGCATGATAAAGTATATAAATTTTAATTAATGATAAAATTAAATTCATTATGCGTTTATGTTAGGACACGTTTCAATATTGATGAAAAATCAAAAATATCTCTGTATATTTTTAAATTATTTAAATCAATTGTGAAGTGTGATAATTGTTTTATATATAACATACAAAACGTAATCGATCTTAAATTATTTTTCAAGAGATTTTATAATTTCATTTTCATTAAATTGTTTCTTTTTTGCGACTAATACATTTTTTCCAACACTTAGGTTTTGTATTCATTTCAATATTAACATAAATAGAAATAAGAAACATAAACAACAAATGAGGATAAAAATATGCAACATGAGATTCAATAAATGTAATATGTCAATATTATAAATGTCAAAATTGATTTCAACCTATGAACCAACTTGGCTCACCATGGGTTCGAGTTGGGTTGGGCTGAGAAAATTTCTTTTTTTTTTTTTTCAGAACTGAACTTGACCCACTTAATCCACAGGTTAAATGGGACCAGATTGAAGTAGGTTGACCCACCAACGACAACACTATTAATCTTTTGTTTACAATTTTTAATTTTTTTTTATTATAATTATTTACTACTTCTAATTATATAGGTTCACAATTCAATATTATTAATACTAGAATATTGCTCAATAATATTTAATAGTTTGAATGTTTGATTTATAATTTTATTTGTTTGCCAAGTTATGTAAGTTGATACTTTAATGTTCAACTATTATCTTTATAATAATATTTCGATAATTAGGTGAACACTTTTGATTTCATTATTGTAAAAAATAAATCAAGTCAATTTACTTTCATTTAAATGCAATAAATATATAAAATAAATTGTAAAAGAGACATTCATACATGAGCCAATCCACTAATCCACCAATCGGGTTGGGCTACAAAATTTTTGGTTCACCAAAAAGTGGATTAGGTTGAGTTGACCTTTTCTTAGCTCAACCCGTGGGGTTGACTCTAACATCCCTAGTCAATTTAATTAATTTATTAAAAGTATATTAGTACTAAAAAATTGAGACCTTTTTCTTTTTAGACACAATTTTATAATTAATTTAATAGTGAAATTAAAAAAAAAAAAACTAGACATTTTTTTTAAATAATTTTATAATTAATTTAATAAAGAAATATTAGTAATAAAAGAATATTTTTTGAAACTTGCTTTTTTTGGAAGGTGCTTTATCTATTTTATCCTTGAAGTGAACATCTATTAAAAGGTTATTCTCTAATTTTAATAATGACATTAATTGTTACATTAAGTGCAATATGGACAATTATCGACTAGCAAGGTTAACAGGTCAATAAGATGGATAAAGGTTGAGCTTTGAGTTTATTTTTCATTTAGTATTTTTTTTATGTGTATTTTAAATTTCGGTAATGTATTTTGATGTTTTAGATATGTTGTGGTTCTTGAATTTCATTGAATATAATAATGTATTTGTTCTTTTACTTCTTCTTTTTGTGAAATATATTTTTACCTATTATATTATTCTACAATATTCTACATGAAGTAATTTAAAATTATGTTTTTCTTGTGACATTATTTACAAAGAAAGTTAATTCATCGTTACTTATTTGTGAATAAACTGTTTCGCATGCTAAGAGAGAGAAATCACCATAATTAATTTTTCACCTACAAAAATCATCAAATTCAAATTTCTTCTTATATGGGACGTTAAAAAGGGTTGTGATTCACGAGTCAATCCTCCAATCGATGAAAATGAGATGGGTTGGGTTACAACTTTTAACATGTCATTCTATTTTTACCTAGTCTATTTAACCCACCAAATTGGTGGGTCAAAAGCAATTAAATCTATTCCTAGTTCATTAGTTTGTTTTGCTTTTTATTTTTCCATATTTTTTAAATTAAAAATAAAATAATAATAATTAAAAACATTAAATTATTTATGTTATATTTTTGTAAAGATGTAAATATATAATATTATTATAATTTAAATTATTAACACTTACAAATTAAATTTTAATTATTATTTATTTGTAATAGAGTAATTTAACACGTAAATGTAATAATTATTTTAATTTATCCAATTAAAAATATTAATTAATCAATTTAGAGTTTATAAAATATATATGATTAAATATGATTTAAATATTTATTTTTACGTATATATATATATAAATTTTAAAAATAAAAATTCTATAAAAATTAAAATATATTTAAAAAAAAAAAAATTGGCGGCCAATCCATCTTTTATGACGATGTGAGTTACATTTTCTAATCCATTTTTTTTAGCAGGTCAACCCAACTTTACCTATTTTTTGTGGATCAAGCCAAAACAAGTTGGGCTGACCCGTTTTGACACCCCTAATGTTTGGTGTATAAAAGAGAAAAATAAATTACATAAATATATATAAAAAAAATAATATAAATTGTTGGAAACTAAAATTGAAGCTAAAAGTGTTTGATTCAAGCAAAATATTGAATAGATAAAAAATAGAGAAATTACTAAAAATAAATGATAAATACTATAGTAGGCAGATTTTTAAAATTAACACACGAATTGGTTTCTTATCTTTATATCAAATGAACACATAAATGCCTAATTAGGTAGTTGTTGTTTTAGTGTTTTGACTATTGTCGTCTTCCTACTAAAAAGTTAACCTATGGTTCTTGCATTGAGTGTTTATATTCGGTAACATTTGAAAAATAAAATATCAAATTAAGTTTATATATTCATATTCTTGGAATCTAAAGGACTAAGTTTGCTATATATTTAAGAGAAAGCACTCTAAAAAAAATGAACACTGGTTGTATCAAATCGACCGGTAGTGGAATATTTAGGAGTTATATAACCCTTTTCTTTGCACAGAAGACAAAATCATGAATAAGAAAATTATGGGTTGTGTTATTGCATAGCTGATCAAATAATGAAGAAAACTAGTTGTAAATTAGTTACATGATAGAGCGGGAAGGGTTAAAACTATAGTACTATGATAATAATCAATAATGAATTTGAGAAGTAGAGGACAAAAGACATGAATACTTTATTTGCATATAGTTTTGAACCTAATTAAACTATAATTGAGTTTGGGGTTGACTAGTTGATCTAATTTAGACAGCTATTGAATTTAGTAACGAACATGCTCGATGCAACTTCCCCTGTAAATGAAATTGACACCTAAACTTTAAAGTGCTAAATGTCTGTCTCTCCAACAATAATTTATGCAGATACAACAATAAACAGACTAACTACTTTTTAATGATAACATTTTGCTAAAACATCTTACTAAAAATGAGACATGCCATTGAGAAATTGTTTATTGTTGTTTTATACTATTTAGTCATACTTATATTAAAATTTGATTTTATATTCACGTGTCTTGTTTGTATCTTTGCATATGTAAATTCATTTTTTAGTTCTTTGACGGTTAAGAATGTATACTAAAATTTTGCTGGTTATAGGTTTTTTTTTTTTTTTTTTTCTTTTTTACATCGACTTCTTTTATTAGCATGTAGAAAAAGCTAGAAATTTACCTTAAATAACCAAATTATGTAGTTATATAGCATAAACCACTATTCATGAACCGGATTTCTTAAAATGTAATTTACTTGTTTTTTTTCCTAAAATTCTTTGAGAAATACGGGTAACTAAATTCTCCCTTTTTATTATTTAAAAAATATTTGATTGTTTAATATTTTTTATTACTTGAAAGTTTGTTAAATTTTCAAAAATTTGCATGGTAAAATATAAAAAAAAAGTAATGTCTTTGAAGACAATTTATAGTATTTTTATAATAATCTGAAAATGTTAATAAATTTTTAAAATAAATAAATAACATTGTAAAAATTGAGGATGTTGATGAAAAAAATATAAATAGGCAATATATAGTTTAAAAATTATATTATTGTATTATAACTAAAAACATATAATTTGAAACTTAATTAATAAAGAATTAACGTACAGGTTATTAGTTTTTAAACAACTATAACTAATTATTAACTTATAGGTTAATATATATTTGGTCCTATCCTTCTTCAGTCGCGTCTATTTAGTACAAATATTTTTTTTTGTGGTTAAAATACTTTTTTGTCTCAATTTTTGTCAAATTTTATTAAATTAGTCATAATTTTATTTTTGTGTTTGTAAGACCCACTTTATTTTTTGTCCTTATTTTTAAAGGTTCACTCTAATCAGTTGGGCCTAAAGGCTGGCCCATAGGGTGCCAAGGCCCCTAAAGCAGCCAAGGTCCTTCATTCTGCACTCATTTGCCAAAATCAGTGCTTTCACTCTTACCTTTCCTCTCCACATAAACTCTACTAGGGCTCAGTACCACCATGGTCAAGCTAGTTCGAACTCATTCCTTCTTCACGTAAGTTATCCCTCATCTCGTACTTCCTTTTTTTTTTTCTAGCATTGTTGTCTTGGTTCCAACAAGGGTCCCTCTTGGTAACCTTGTTTTCCTCTCTTCTACCATTTTTTCCAACTTAGTAAGTTGTTCCCAGAGTTGTGGTCCTCATTGTTTGGGTATACGAGTTTTTTGGCTAGCTCTTTTCAGGTAAGGGAAGTTAGGATTTTTTTATGCTTTTATAAATAATGTGCCTTGAGATTTGTTATGCTCGCTTAAGCGAGCTGTTTTTTGCCCAAACGAGAAGCTCTTGCCTAAGCGAGGAGCTCTCGCCTAAGCGAGAATGGCAGTAACTCGCCCCCTTTGGTTTCGAGTGCTCGCCTGAGCGAAGGCCTCTCGCTTGAGCGAGATGGGCTAGCTTGAGCGAGAACTCGAAGTGCTCTTTGTTTTCAATCTCGCTTAAGCGAAAGCTTTTCGCTTGAACGAGAGACCCCTGTCGCCTGAGTGAGAGACCCTTGTCGCCTGAGCGAGAGCTCCTTAGCTTGAGCGAGAATGACAGCAAAGTTGTTTAAATACTTGTATGCTCCCATGATTGATTTTTTTACCCTTTTAAAGCATGAAAATATGATGCCAACGTTTTATGCAACGTGTTTGTGTTTTCTTTAGTTTTTGTTGTTTGGGATTTTGTGTTCTTACATGTTGAAACCAGTGAAAAGCTGTCAGTTTAGCTTAAGCGAGATATTTTAGCTTAAGCGAGATCAGTCTAGCTTAAGCGAGAATTTTTAGCTTAAGCGAGATCAGTCTAGCTTAAGCGAGAATTGCTGCAGAATTTTAATTCGTTACTTTAACTTGAACTTGTGGATTGATTCAATTACTTTTAAAAGCATGAATTGGGCGAATGTGTATGAGTAGAATGGTTTATGGTTTGTGATTGATAAGTTTAACATGACCTTGGCATGTGGCATGTATGAGATGGTTGGTAATTAAAGTGGCATGGTATTGGTATGAGATGAAATTCTATATTCATGGTTTGGGAAGGATGAGTTGGTATGGACTCCACATGTGATGGGAATGAGGATTGGTTATGGAGGTTGACATGAGATTTATGTGCATGATAAATATTACTTGATTGATTGAGTAAGATTGGTCTCTGGTCAGTACATAATCCCATGAGCCTCTAGGTGAGACCCCATGGTGGTGCTTCAGTGGTCGGGACGTAATTCCATGACCCCTATTAGTGGGAGTACATGGTGGTGCCCCATCTATATAACTTGGTAAGGATTCAAGGTAAGGATTGCATCCTGACACTCTAAGGAGTCAGTTAGTCTCACTTAGAGCGGACTGACTCTTATGATGAGAGTAGCAGGAGGCCTGAAACTCATTAAGAGCTAACCTTGTGTGTGAGGGAATTGATTCATTGTAACACTTGTAACACATAGCTCGAGGGTGAGCAGCTCGGGGGTGAGCAGAGGTATCTACCACAAGTGCAAGCATTCGCTGAATCTGACCAATCTGACCAATCCGACCAGGTTATATGTATCCGGATGAGTCGAGTCGAGTCTTAGTGTATTGATTGGAAGGTCATAACATGCTTGGATGATAAATGTATATTGGACTGTGAAAGTATGACTGACTTCATGAACTACTTTTGGGCTCTAGCTTACCCTTCTGTTGTTTGTTGTGTGTTTTGTATGTGTGGTGCTCTCTTTTACGATGATCATCGACTTGTTGATGTGAGCAGATGCGAGGAACACCCGTGGTCATCAGGGAGGTGATGGTTCCGCTGCCTAGTTCTCTGGATCTTTCTTCTCTGGGCTTTCTGGTTGGGTTGTGGCCCCTGTACCAGTTTAACTCTTACTTTACTTTTTTGTTCTTGATGAACTTTGTATCAGTTTAGTTTTGGCATAGTGGTGTGCCTTGGATAACTGTAAAGAGTTAAGTTTGAACTCCGGGACTGCACAGTTATATATTTTGTGTGACGCTTTATTTTAATTATGTTTATTAATTAAATGGGTGTTACAGTGTTCAAATAAGTTATAATTTTCGTCAATTTTGTTCAATTTAATATTTTTTTGCTAACATCATTTAAATTATTGAAGGTAATGAGTGACTGCCAGGTGTCACTTTATGTTTTTTTTTTTTTTATTTATTTTTAATTTTTTTTTTTTATTTTTTTTTTTTTTTTATTTTTTAATTATATTTAAAGTTTAAGTTTCCTAAATTTTAAATGTTTTTTTTTTTGTTTTTTATTTTTTTTTTTTTAAATTTTTTTTTTTTTTTTTTTTTTTTTTTTTTTTTTATTTTTTACTTTTTTTTTTTTTTTTTTTTATTTATTTTTAATTTTTTTTTTCAATTTTTTTAAAATGTCCACATGTCAACCCAACAGCAACGTGCCACGTGTCAGAGTTAATGTTTTATATTCAATTTAGTTCTTATATTTTTTATTTTTGTTCAATTTAGTCCCAATTTGGTTTAAAATTGTGAATTTTTCTCCTTTCGAAATTGAAACCAAATTAAATTTTTATATAAAAGTTATAATGATGTTTTTGTTAAAAGTAATATTTTTATTAAATATTTTTGGTTTAAGGTTACAACTAGTTTAAAATTAGAATCAAAATTTTAAGGATGAAGACTAACATCATTGATCTAAAATTTTAAAATTAGTCATTGTCTTTAAAATTTTTGTTATAATTTTAAACTAATTATAACCCAAAATAAAAATATTTAATAAACATATGAATTTAAATATAATAAGTAAATTTGGTTTCAATTTAGAGAAAGACAAAATTGATTCACTTTTTAAAAAATTGGGACTAAATTAAATAAAAATAACGAATATAGGGACCAAATTGAATATAAAACATTAATTGTGATACGTGGCACGTTGTTGTTGGGTGGTTGACATGTGGACATTTAAAAACAATTAAAAGAAACATAAAAAATTTTAAAAAAAATAAAAAATTTAAAAAATCTTTAAAAAATATAAAAAAAACCAACAAAAATCACAAAGTGACACGTGACAGTCACTATTAATTACCCGTTAATGATTTAAACAGTATTAGCAAATAATGACTAAATTGAACAAAATTGACGAAAATTATAACCTATGTGAACACAACAAACAAAATTAGGATTGATTTGACAAAACTTGACAAAAATTGACAATAATCAGGACCAAAAACGTATTTTAACCTTTTTTTGTCAAATATGTCTTAATTTTCGTCAATTTTGTTCAATTTGGTTTTTTATTTTACGTCGTTTAAATAATTAACGATAATGAACAATGACCGCCATGTGTCACTTGTGATTTTTTTTATTATTGAAAAAATGTCCACATTTCAATCCAACCGTGTTTCATGTGTCAAAATCAATGTTTTATATTGAATTTGGTCTCTATATTCATTACTTTTGTTCAATTTAATCCCAATTTTTTTAATAGAGCAATTTTGCACCTCTCCAAATTAAGATCAAATTTATTTTTCATATAAAATTTATAAATATGTTTTTATTAAAATTCATATTTTTTTAAAATATTTTTTATTTAACGTTACAATTAGTTTAAAATTAAACGAAAATAAAAAAAATAATAAAAACATTTAATAAAAATGTGAATTAAACTAATTGTAACACTAAACTAAAATATTTAATAAAAATTAAATTTGATCTCAATTTGAAGAGAATAAAATTGCTCCGTTTAAAAATAAAAAATAGGACTATATAGAACAAAAATAATGAATATAGGAACCAAATTGAATATAAAATATTGATGACACGCTACTGGGTTGACTTGTGGACTTTTTTGAAGATAAAGGAATAAGAACAATAGGAATCCTTTTTATATGGGTGATCGAAAGTCAAAGGAGATATTTGGTTAATAGCGATAATGATGCATTTTGTTTCAACATATTTTAAATCCATGTAATCATGTACTTTTTTATGGTAGTTCTGATGATCAAAATGCTATATAAATTTTTGGGTTAGAAATGGATTATTAGTCCTTTAATTGAAAATGAACAAATTCTTGTTTTTTACTAACGAAAAACAAAGAAAGTCTCATTGATGTGTAGTAACTCCCATGATTTTGGTTTCATTTTCTAAAAGATGAAGGAGAAGTGACCTAATTCATCTTTATAAAACTAATTTACAAAGTGAAGTTTGCGGGTTTATTGTATTTCAGAGTCCATTTCAACTGAATTTTGTAAAAATGGATCCGTTGAATTTTTTTTTGCAAAATGAGGTCAAGTCGTCAGGGTGGAGGACGACATTACAGATGAAGTCGTCCTCCACCCTATAGGTTTCTTTTTTTCTTTTCCAAAAAGCGAAGTTGTGCTGTTGGAGGCCGGTTTCTATTCATTTCAAAGTGTGAAGTCGTCTTCATATATGACGATTTCACTTTTCAAGTTATATATATATATATATATATTTTTATTTTTTTTTCTTCTTTTTATAAAATGAGTTCAAATGGGGCAGCCATGGCTAGAATCACGGTCGACAGAGCTTTGGAAAATGATAGGGTTTGCTGGTGTGGTGATTATCGTCACATCCACGCCGTGCATGGCGAAAAGCCTCACCATGTCCACCACCGGATTAGGTGACTGGTTGAGATGAAGGGAAGAAAAATAGCCTTCACCGTTTCAACTTTACCTTTGACCTCATACCCCATGGTTATGAATCTGTAATGGAGAATGATCATTTCATATATAAAACTGCAATGAAAATATATATATAAAAAAACTGAAAAGTGAAGTCGTTTGAAAAAGAAAAAAAAAAAGAGAAATCGACAGGGTTGAGGACGACTTCACATGTAATGTCGTCCTTCATCCTAACGACTTGACCCTATTTTACAAAAACAAAAAAATAACGAACTCACTTTTACAAATTATAGTTCAAATGAACCCCAAAATACAAAAAAGCCGAAGTTTGCACATATTTAAATATTATAAATTTATCTTATTACAAAAAAGCCGACACACACACACACACGCACACACGCACACACACACACACGCACACACGCACACGCACACGCACACGCACACGCACACGCACACACGCACACGCACACGCACACGCACACA
>Ga0214542_1003806_pt1 | contig 30340 bp, 21 predicted proteins | sample CNSS1metaG_FD_160096 | JGI IMG/M metagenome (GOLD analysis project Ga0214542, IMG submission 160096) | Root nodule microbial communities from cowpea collected in UCLA plant growth center, Los Angeles, California, USA - CNSS1 | ecosystem: Host-associated > Plants > Roots > Nodule | place: USA...
TAATAATGTTGAATTGAAAACCAAAACTATAAAAATTACAGAGCAATAACTAATACCCATATATCTTTCTCATTCATTCATATATCCATAAAAAGACAAAAATGCATAAATCACCGCAAAAGAATAATAAAATACTTGAATAAAAACACTTGAACAAGATTTGAAGGCCAACATGTACATGGAATCAACGAGGAATTTTGTTAAAACCTGGACATAACAACTCAAACAAAAAATTATATAAAAAGACCCTTCCCACTAATTATAAGTAGCTAAACTATTTATGTCACCAAACAAGCAAGCTAACAAATTACTAAGATTTTCCAATTTGAAATCAAATTTGAGTCTGCTGCCAATTTAGATTGGAAATTTAGATTTTCCAATTTGTAAAATCTATATATATAAGTAAAATGGAAATGTGATCTGAAAAATGGATCAAAAAAAAAAAAACAGATTCACAATAATGGATATTTCTATTTATCTATTATAAAATAAAATTACTACAAATTAAAAGTCTCATAATCTTTCACATACATAACTATCAAAATACTTTAATGCAATGTGATCACTTTTAATTTGGTACAACCTTAATATCTTTAATATCCGATTATTCAAATACCAAAGTTGGATTAAGGATCCAACAACTCTTGCATTGTGTCTTTAGAAAGATAATAATTATCTTTAATATGTTAACAAAGATAAATCTACATGAAGGATTTCCATTCTTTAGGATTGGACTCTAGAGCTATTTGTCTTCCACCTTGAAAGTATATTAGTATAAACAATGAAATAAGCAACTAGAAAATATTGCCTTATACTTCATTCTCACTGCATCAACTCCACCATTCAAATTTATTTTTGTAAACAAGATCCTTTAAATTTATCTCTTTTTCACCTATCTAAAATACCCTCATCAAATAGAGTCTATGTGTGACCCACAAGAGCAGTAAGAAGAACAGAAAAGACTTGCCTTCACAGTTGTAGATGTCATGCGATTAGAATGTCATGGTCACCACTATTAGAATATTTAATCCCATTGGTTGAAAAGTAACTCTCTAAACAATATAAGAAATGACCTTATTCTTTAGTTGTTCCTAGAAAGGCCTGTTAGATAGCCATCTACTGTACATGGCAAGGCATTCTTCAGGTTTGTACTCTGGAGCTGTGTGGCCTCCACCTGAAAATATACTGATACAAACAATGGAATCAAGAACTACCAAATATGCTACATATACTTTATTCTCATGACACTTTTTAAAGAAATAATTCCACCATCCAATCTAGATTTCAGAGTTCATGAATTCTATAATCAAACATAAACTTATTATTATATCTCTACCAATAATATATGGACTCAACCATTAACCAATCTAGAATATACTCATTAAACGACATTTATATTTGACCCACAAGAGCTACCAGGAGAACAAAAAAGACTTGCCTTCACAATTGCAAATGTCATGAATGGCAACCCAATTCAAAACAAAACCCTAGAATAAGAAAATGAAAGAGGTTGAGAATTGTAAACCTGAACCCAATTCTTGATGGCTCCAAAATAGTTTCCAAGGAAAATTGAGCCTGTGGGATAAACCCCCAACATTACTCCTTTCCTGTCAAAAAAATTAAGCATCAATAAATGACACATACTTCTACTTCACACTACTTTTTTTAAAAAAAATTCCAATGATTATTCTTACTTTACTGAGGTTGGAGTTAGAGTCTTTGTGGAGGTAGCAGTGAGAGTAGTACAATAGCATATGAACAGAGCAGTGAAGCACGGGACCCGTTGGTTCCAACTTCCAATTAAAACCCCAAATTAACTAAAAACGCATTCATTAAATCAAACACTAGAAGGGAAAAGTGAAATTAGACTTCCCAACACATTGATATTTTCAATCTCAATAAAAAGCAACAAAGCACACTCAATATTACATTCATCCATAATTAACTCAATAATCAGAGCAAAGAATATGAATCGCAGATTATTCAATAATCAAAGTGTAAACCAATAAAAATGGAAATCGTAACAAAGGGAAAAAGGTGGAAGGACCTCATTTGTGCCAGTAATGGCTTTGCCGGAAATGAAGGGATGTAGAACGAATGCTCGTGGCAACTACTAGTGTGCCTGATTCGTTGAGGGTTTGGGGAGGGGAGGAATGCGTAGTGCGGTGACTACGTAGGAGAAATGGCTCGTGACTAAAGCGAAAGCGAAAAACCTATTCGACATTGTGTCAGAGTTGTTAGAGTCATTGAAGTTGTTCGGTAAAGCATGCGTTGTTGGTCCCCAATTTGTATGGCGAAGGAAGTCGTGAGGAAGTTCACTTGCACCGACGAGTTCTACGACCTCCGGCGAGGAAGTCGACAGCCACAACGGTGCGGTGGTCTTGGTTGATGGCGAGGTCTTGTGGAAAGGTGAAGATTTGGAAACGTGGAAACGTTGCTGGGTCGCAATCGGGGTGCGAAGGAAGTCACAACGAAATCCTATGGAAACGTTGAGCAACAACGACTTATGTGATCTTCGGCGGCGAGGCATTGTGGAAAAGGTGAGGCGTCATGGAAATGGCGAGGTGTTGGCTTCGATGGAAACATTGAGGTGTTGGCATCTAGAGCGTGGGTGGGGTTGAGTTAGAGGATTTTGTAGGGTTTTGTTTGGTCTCTTCCGAACAGTATATTAAAATTCAATTTTTATCTTTTAATAAAAAAAATAATTATATCAAAGGAGAATAAAAAAACATTCTGGAGGTAAAGATAGCGCCACGGAAAAAGATGGTCGTGAAGAGAAATGTGTAATGAGAATACAATGCCATGTATAAGTGCCATATTTTGCATTCAAAATACGACAGTTATAAAACTGTTGTATTATGAAACAAATTATGGCGATTTTTTATAACTACCATATTAAAACAGCCATATTTATTTCTTTTTTTTGTAGTGTTCGTTGCACTCGATCAATCTGACGGATTGTTATATCTTGGGAGAGAAACACATGTGATTTGAAACACATATGATTGTATATTGTGTATTTGTATTGCCCTGTGCAGTGGGGGCGTTTTCTCTCTAAGGATAGCGCTATGTGTGTCTCAAACCAGACTATTTCCACTTCTTACCTCATTATTTATTATATATTATTTATTACTGGTATAAGAATTATTGGGTCTCTGATTAATATTCTTAGATTCATATACATGTCAGTATTATTATTGCTCTAATAATAATTATTATTATAATAGTTTTATTATTAATTGTATTATTTGATTAATCATTTTTTTAACAACAATAACACAAAACTAGCACAAAGATTACAACACTTGGCAGATTTTATGTAAGGAAAAAAAAATGCTAAAAATAAAATGGTACTTATTAAGTTTAGCGTGGCAGATTTCCCGGGAACGATGTCATTTTGTTAAAGGCTATTAAAAACCAAGTTTCCCCTAATAGGAAGGAGGATTCAGGTCAAATCCAACAAAATGGTACTTATTAAGTTTAGCTTGTGCAATTTAATCTTGCTGAGGATAAAATAAAACTAATGTAAAGGGGGAAAACGAAATAAAATTAAAGATTCCAGAATTACCTAAACTAAAACTAATCTAAATGCCTAAGAAACTAATTTATGATATGCATGGATGATGCAAAATGCAAAACGTGGAACCTAATAGGATGGCGAACTAAACATGATATGGAATGTAGAAAAACCTAGATTAATGGTCATTGCAGGTGCAGATTTGTCATGAAGAAATGGATGCAGGACTAAACCACGAAACTAATTTCAAGTTGAAAATAAAACCAGTTGCAACCATGATAGCAACACTAGTATGGTAGGAAAAAGTTATAAACATATTTATTCACATAAACCATGTCTTTGCAAGTTGAAGTCCCACATTAGGTAGAAAAGAGAAAGTTCAATATTATATAAGAGTAAAGACCCATAACCTCATTGTCTTAAGATTTTGGATTAAAAGTAGTGTAAAATGCCTTATATATATAAGACTAATGTCATATATATAGAACTACAATCTCTCAATGACCAACTCTTATAAGAAATATATAAAACCATCAATTGTGTTAGAGTCAATGGTTCGAGGTGAATGACAACATAACCATAACAAAAAGATGATCACCATATGCCGATGGTTCGGGTGATTGGCAATATAACCATAGAAAAAAAAAATCACCATACACCTGATGAGAAATATGCCATATGAAAAAAAAAAGGAGTCACCCTTGAGGGGAGATCATTGGTAATAATCCAAAAGAGTCAAAGTCCCACATAAAGGTAGAAAAGACAAAGTTAAACATTATATAAGAGTAAAGACCCATAACCACATTGCCTTAAGATTTTGGATTAAAAGTGGCATCAAATACCTTATATGTGTAAGAACAATGTCATATATATATATAGAACCACTATCTCTCAATGACTACAACCCCCATATAAAAAAAGAATATATATATATATATATATATATATATAAACTACCAATGGTATCAACCAATGGTTCATGGTGACTAACACCAATAACCATAACAAAAAAAAAGGTCACCATATGTCGATGGTTTGGGTGATTGACAACATAACCATAACAAAAAGGGTCACCATACACCTAAAAGGAAATATATCATATGAAAATAGCACGAAAAATTCGAAGGAAGACCCTAACAAAATAAAGATAAAATATATAATATAGCACAAAAGAACCAGTATCATATTATGTATAGAACATAAAGAAAGATTTTTTAAACTACAACCTATTAACCAAAAGCCTATAAAGAAAGATCACAAAAGAATCTTAAATGAGCCAATGACAAAAAAATCCTAAATAAGGGAGAAAATAGAACATCAAATTTTAAACCCACTAAGCTATCAAATTCAATACAAGTTCTTAACTAATTAGAAATGAGGTACATTGGGTAAGGTCTTGCCATCCTACATAATGTAGGTGAATTGATCCATCATGACCTCCGGTTCTTTTGCAGATACACTTGGTTCCAAACTCACTCAACCCAAATTGGATAGGGAATCATCTTTACATCAATCCCTGAGTAGGTCAAAGATAAATAGAATAACATTTTCAAGGAATTCATCCTTCAGTATAGTTGAAAAGTTGTTTTCTTCAACCCTTTTACCAAGGAAGGGATCATTGAGAATTACCTACATTTTAAAAATGAGTAAGCATAAGCATAAAATAACCAATATACATGAATATAGGTATGATGGACATATATGAAAAAAAAGGAAAACTGAACAAGCCACATGGGTTACATCACCCCTATAGTTAATATATGTAATATAGCGAAAATAACCAAGCTTACTTCTTCACAATCCCTCATCTTCTTTTTTGCCCCATCAAAGTCACAGTTGACTTATACACAAGCCAAAAACACATTGATGGGGTTTTTATATGAATGCTACTTTTGTTGAATAACTTTAATAAAATCTTCGAATTGTGGCCTTCTCCTCTTCTTAACAATGAATGTTGTGGCCAAGTATCGTAAAAAGTTGTGGAGCGTTGGTTTGGATAACATTTAGGTACCTATAAATTACAACAATGAAGGTTAGATTTAATTATCTGTGTTGAATCACATCATATAGGCCTTGTTCATTATAGTCAAATTTGAATGTGTTGAGCCTTGCTGTTTTCAGCCTCAAAATATAAACTGGCCCTAGTAGTAATAGTGATATGTGTAAAACCCGAGAAATTTAATTAATTAAATAATTAATTAATTAATAAATGCGGGTAGTGGGAACCTTTATGGTAATTAATACTAACTTGTATGACATGGAAAAGTACTAGCTCAAGTGGTTGAGGGTACTTGGTTATGTTGAGAGGACTTGGGTTTAAGTCCTATGTATGCTAAATTGTATGCTATTTTATTTTTATTAATTTTAAGAATAATATGCTTGATCATGATAAGTGCTAATATAATCCTAGATTTATAAAACTTATCACAAAACATGAGTTAGTTGAATTAAGTTTTCTTTTTGTCAAATTTATTTTTGGCATAAATGTGAAGGGTTAGAAAACCCTAGCTATTGAATAACTACAAGAGCTGGGAAGACATCTAAAAACAGCTATTGAATAATCATTAAAACCAATTTTTAATGGCAATTTCGTTTTTTATACATTAAACACAATTAAGGCTTAGTTAAGTGCCCAATTAAGAGTGGGAGAAAGGGTTTTGCTGTATGCAATTTTTGAGCATTGTGAGGAGTGAAATTTTAGAGAAAAACTGTGGCTATTGAGTGAAACAGGGGAGCTGAACTAGGAGAGAGCTAAGGGAAGCCATTGATTGATCAAGAAAGACCAATATCATACTCAATTCTAAGCAAGGAATCCAGGTTAGGGGACCTGGACCACGTTAATTTTATGTTTTAGATTAAATGTATGATGTATAGCATGTTTTGGTATTTTTGGTGGTTATGGGTTGTCCTGATCGGAAAAAGGGTTCTTATTAACTGATTATATTGTCAAATATTGATAATTTCAATGTTGTGATGTGAAATGAGGTGATTGAGTGGAATTTTACATGAAGGTATTCTAGGGTTTGGGAAATATGGGGTTTTTAGTGTTCTGGGATTAATCGTTGAAGAATGGCACTAGAAATGATATTGGATATGATTTATGTTGAATAATTGTACAATTGTAAGCGTGATTACTAGTGAAGTTATATAAATAGGCAAAGAAATGAAATTGGGGAATTCTAGGGCTTCGTAGGTGTTGGGAAATTCTGAAATTTTTCCAGAATGGCTTATAGTCATTGACTTGAACTTAGGTTGATTGGGTTTGGAGGCAGAGTGATGCAAAAAAGGTATAGAGGAGTGTAGTTGAACCAAGACTGAGAATAAATGTTGCATAACCTGATGTAGTATTAGGTAATTCTAAGATTTTCTTAGGTTTAAAGTATGATTAAAATATATGGTGCAGTCATAGTACATGAGATGATACCAATAATTAACAAAATGATACGTAGTAGTTCAAATTTAATGGTTGTAAGCAGCTTCAACAATATCTAATTAGACCTCCTATGGTATCTTGGATTAGGTTATGGTAAATAACTAGGCAATGGCGTGGTGAAGGTGAATTATGGGTTATAGTGCATGATTGGATTACTCAACTTAGAGAGCTAAGGTGAGAGGGAATGGGTTAGGAAATCAGCAAAAGGTCTTGCAGGATTTAAACCAATAAACTCATTGTACTGCTGTAGTGCTTAGCGGTGAGGTATGAACCGCCAGGCGGAAGCTACAAAACAGAGGGGTTCTGGAACAAGTGGCGTCTGGCGATGAAGGTTGTTCCGCGAGGAGATACCTGCAGAGACAATGCTTTCTAAGGTATTTGGTGCCTGATGGCAGGAAGGGTCTGCTAGGCGGTCTGGAATTGAGTTTCGCCCGCTTGTCAGCTCTAGAGCAACGTCAGGCGATAATGTAGAGACAACATACTTGTTTGCTTTGGTTATATGTGGTCTACAAGGCTTTGGTGATACCTTAAAGGTCTACTTGTTGGAGTGTTCCTTGAGTTATGACTCAGAATGACATCTCTTGAGTTGTGGCTCGGGATGGCCGATGAACACGAGGAATCCTTGAGTTGTGGCTTGGATTGGCGAGTGTTGCTAGTGTAAGTGTGCGAGTTGTGGCTCGTACGGATGGGTCTAGAAGATTGCCCTCATCGGTATTAGCCGACGAGTTTGGTAGTCTTGGGACATTACGAACTATGTCCTGTAAGACCTGGGAAAATTAAATAATTAAATAAAATAATTATTTAATAAATGCGGGTAGTAGAAGTCTTTATGGCATTTAATGATAGTTGTTATGACATGGAAAAGTGCTAGCTCAAGTGGTTGAGAGTACTTTGGTTGTGTGAAAGGACTTAGGTTCGAGTCCTATGTTTGTCATGTATGTGTTATTTGATTTATTATTAATTTTAATCATATGCATGATTATGTTGGGTGGTAACATAACTATAGAATTAAAGGAATTAACACAAACATGACTTGGTTGAATTGGTTGCGCAATTGCCTTGTGATTGAGTGGTTGTGGGTTCAACCCTTGTTGAGAACAAATTAATCTCTTTATTTTGTTAAAATACTTGTGGTATGAATGTGAAAGGGTGGGAAAACCCTAGAGACAATGGGCAGCCAAGGGAGTTGGGAAAAACAGTTCATAATGGTCTATGAAAGGTAATTATAGACATTAAAAAGGGTAATTTCGTTTTTTGCCATTAACCATAATTAAGAACCATATAAAAAGGGAAATTTGGGTAATTAGAAGAGTTTTGTGAAGTATGAAATCTAGAGTGAAAGGAGAGCATGAGTTTGGGGTGCCAAGGGGAGTTAGAGGGAACCAAGAAATCTGAGTTTTGAAGAGCAAAGGGGAGTTATTGGGGGTAGTGCAAAGCTAAGGTGAAAAGACCCAATTGAGCAAGGAATTCTAGGTTAGGGGAGCTCCTTTCCATGCAATTATATTATTATTGAGGCGAATTTCGTGTATATTGAAATGTGCAGTAATTATGTACCTTTGCCATGTAATTTTCTTGACAACATGCTGTGAATTGGAGTGTGGGATTGTTTTGTTGTAATGTGATAAAACCCTTTTGAGTTGTATGGAAATTATAGGATTTTATGTACTGATGGTGTATAAGGTCTGATTTCGTATTTTTGGGTGACTAATATGGTGTCCAAATCATGCACATAATGTTGTATCCTGAGATGAATTGTTTGGCTTAGTAAAATGGGTTTTGGGGATGTTGGGATAGGTTTCTGCGTGCATTACAGGGAGGGTAAGTGCTATTCTCGCTCAAGCTAACTAGGCTCACCTAGGCGAGAATAGCATAAACGAAATTCTGGGTTGTGTCTGCACATCTCGCTCAGGCGAGAGCAGCCCGCCTAGGCGAGAAATTGCGGGTGGTGAGGTTGTGCTCGAGGGTCTCCCTCAGGCGAGGAGCCCATGGTTTGAGCGACAGAGTACCTCGCTCAAGCGAGAGGTACTCGCCTAAGTGAGGAATCACAACTAAGGAGTGTGTGTTTTGATGTCTCGCCGCCTAAGCGAGTGATGTTGTGTTGAGAAAAGGGAGATCTCGCCCTAGCGAGACGAGCTCGCCTAAGCGAGTCTTCGCACGTAAACCATGGTAGCACATTCGCTCAGGCGAGGAAGCTTAGCTTGAGGGAGACAAGCTTGGTCGCTTAAGCTAAGGCTTCTAGCCTAAGCGAGTTTAGTGCAGTTTGTGGATATTGTTTGTACGCATTGATGCGAACGTGGATTAGGAGATGTTGTGCCATGAGCGGGTAGGTTCATGGATGGTGATTGATATGTGATGGTATGAGCGGGGAGGTTCATACCCAATTACTCTCCTGTAAGGATACAAACGAGGTAGGTTCGTATGTTCCGTGCTCACAATTGAGAGATGTTGCATGCAGAGAGGTACGATGCTGCGTGCGGGCATGTCCGTAGAGTAGGACTACGAGCGGGGAGGTTCGTAGAGGCAAGACCACGAGCGGGCAGGTTCGTGTGAGCATCATGAATCCTGAGTCCATGAATTAAAGGTACGCATGGACCCCACGAATTAAAGGTACGCATTCATTAATCACAGATTTGACCTTTTTGAGAGTTTTGACTCACTTGAGCTTCGGAGTCCCTTCTGCAGGTAACCCCTTCTGGGTCCAATCTGACATGTATCGACCGGGAAGAGGCCAACTGAGGAGATAGCAGACTACATGGGTAAGGTGACTCTTGTGCCTAACTTATCTTATTTGTTCTCTGCAGGAACAAAAACCAAATAAATCGCATCTGTTAGAATGGAATAACCAGGAAAGAAGAAAAGACTGTTATTCTCATTAATTCAACAATCAACGATACACCAATTTATATAAAGTTTCCTAGATGATGACTCACTTTGTATGACTAACAGAAAGAATAAAAGGTAACAGAATGAATACCACGTATATAAACAAAATGGAGAGAGAAAATAGAAACGACAAAATAGATAGATATGCTACAGATATTCTCTAACAGTGCCCCTAAAACTTATGGTGATTGAAGAATTTCAATGACATTGAGTTTGTCACGAAGAAGGCAAAAACGACTGCAAGATAGTGGTTTGGTGAGGAGATCTACAATTTGATCAATGGCAGGGATGTGAGTCACGTATAAGGACTGATTGAGAACTTTCTCACGAACAAAGAAAATGTCAAGCTCCGTATGTTTAGTGCGAGTGTGCAAGACATGATTGTGAGTAAGAGCTATTGTGCTTTGATTGTCACAATGAATCACAGGAGTAGTACAACTGATATGAAGTTCATTTAAAAGAGACTGCAGCTAGAGAATTTCATATGCAATGATAGCAAGGCTACGATACTCTGCCTCAACACTGGAACGTGCCACCAGAGTCTGCTTTTTAGACCACCAGGAGACTAAATTAGGGCCAAAGAAAATACAGGCACCAGAGGTAGATCGACGATCATCTACATCTGAGGCCCAGTCAGCATCACAATAAGCATTTAAAGTGTAAGACCCATTAGTGAGAGCAACAGGTCGTAGGTGTAATCCAAAAGCTAGAGTTCATGTTAAGTAGCGAAGGATGCGTTTTACAGCTTGCCAATGGGCCAATAAAGGTTGAGCCATAAATTGACATACTTTGTTGACACTATAGTTGAGTTCAGGCCGGGTAATAGTAACATGCTGTAACGCTCTGACTATAGAACGATAAAGAAGAGGATTATCCATATATTCGGACCCATGTTTGGATAACTTCAATCCTCCTTGAAGAGGAGTGGCAATGCCTTTTGCATCTGTCATACTAGCTTTAGCAAAAAGATCACGAATGTATTTGGATTGAGATAACAACAGAGAACCATTAGAGGACCTTTTTACCTCGATGCCAAGAAAATAGTCAAGATCACCCAACTATTTGAGAGCAAACACAGAATGCAGTTTGGAAATGACAGCCTGTAGTAGTGAAGAAGAAGATCCTGTCAAAATAATATCATCAACATATATCAGTACATAAAGGCAGCCAGCAATGGTGTTAAGAACTAGTAGAGATGGGTCACATTTGTTGTTAACAAACCCAAAACTCATGAGAGTGGAAGTGAGTCTCTCGTACCAAGCTCGGGGAGCTTGTTTTAAACCATAAATTGATTTGTGGAGTTTGCACACAAGATTGGAATCAAACGGAAGAAAGTCGGGCAGAGGGTCCATGTAAACCTCTTCGTGAAGAAGACCATTCAAGAATGCATTATTTACATCAATTTGCTGAAGAGGCCACTGATTGGTGAGAGCAAGGGTAAGAATGAGGCGAACCGTGACTGGTTTGACAACGGGAGAGAAAGTTTTTGTATAATCACAACCATACTTTTGATGAAAACCCTTTGCTACCAGGCGTGCTTTATACTTATTGATAGTTCCATCAGCATTTTCTTTAACACGAAAGATCCATTTACATCCAATAAACTTGCGGCAAAGTGGAATAGAGGTGAGAGTCCACGTGTTATTAGCCATTAATGCATCATATTCCTCTTGCATAGCTGATCGCCAAATAGGAGAAGACAAGGCATGCTTGATAGAAGTTGGTTCAGTAATAGTGAGAAGCAGAGTGGATATTGTTTGGGTTTAACAATTCCTAATTTGGAGCAAGTTTGCATATGATGAGTAGAAGTTGTGGCGGGAACAATAGGTGGAGGTAGAGGAGCTGACCTAGTAGTGTTAGGAGAAGTAGAAGATACGGGTGAGACAGTACTGACATTAGGGGATTGAAGAGAAGCATGTTGAATGGGAAATGAGGGACCAACATTAGGAAGTATGCCAAGGGGAATGGTGCGCGAGTGAGAGGCCAAACGTGAAGGGGGAGGTGATTGAGAAAGAAAAGGAAAGGTATTTTCATCAAAGAGAACATCCTTTGAAATAAATAGTTTGCCATGAACATCAAGACATTTATAGACCTTGTGAGAAGATGAGTAACCAAGAAAAATGCAAGGAGTGGACTAAAACTGGAGTTTGTGAGTGTGATAGGGTCGGGTGTGTGGATAATAGGCACAACCAAAGGTTTTAAGAAAGTTATAATCATAGACAACAGTGTGAAAAGCATGATCCCAAAATTTCAATGGTAGGAAAGCTTGTGAGAGGAGAGTGAGACCCATATCAACAATGTGACGATGTTTGCGTTCAACAAGCCCATTTTGATGATGGGTGTGAGGGCAAATAATACGGTGATGAATGATTAAGGATTTGAGAAAGGGAGTGAAGGGACGAAATTCACCTCCCCAATTAGTTTGCACTTCTTTGATTTTCTGGTTTAATTGCAGTTCGACCATGGATTGAAATTGTTTGAAGATTTGTAAGGTATCAGATTTGCTTTTAAGAAAATAAATCGATGTATAGCGACTATGAGTATCAACAAATGACACATAGTAATTATAACCCAAGGATGAAGTGACATGAGAGGGCCCCCAAAGATCATAGAAAATAAGTTGTAAGGGATGAGTATAAAGAGTAGAAGAAGGAGAAGTAGGAAATTGGTGAGACTTTCCCATACAGCATGCTACGCAAAAATCCATTGACGTTTTATTGATGGAGGACTCATTACAGAATTTAAGAACATGATTTAAAACAGTAAGAGATGGATGGCCAAGTCTATTGTGCCATTTGGAATATAAACTAAGATTTTGATTGGTGAGAGTTGAAGACGCAGGACTTGAAGAAACAGGAATGGAAGACGTAGTGGGCAGGTCAACAGAGGAGGAGAGACATGTTGGTGACGCAAGCACATGGGAATGGAGTGAATGCAACGGAAATTAATATAACCCATCTGAACCAAGAGACCCTTTTAATAAAATGGAATCATCAACCTGAGATTTGACAAAACAAAGAAAAGGATGAAACTCAAAATAAACACAATTATCACGAGCAAACCTACTAACACTAACAAGATTTTTGTTAAGAGAGGGAACATGTAATAAGTTTGTAAGACGTAGGGTAACAGATGGATTGTGACTTTATGGAAAGGAAGCAGAACCAAACAATTGAATGGCCAAACCTTGTCCATTTCCTAAGAAGACATTCTCAGTGCCATGTGAAGAGGTTGCATCTATGAGATTCGTTACATCAGGGGTGAGATGATGTGAAGCGCCAGAATCAATGTACCAGGTCTGAGATTGTTGCATGGGTGACTGAACTGAGGCAGAATAAGCAGAGGCAACATATGGCAAAGGTTGATGAGGAGTGGGTAGCATTAGAGCACGAGAAGGTGCGGGTGAGGGTGTTGATCGAAAGGGAGAGAAAGATGAGGGTTGAACCAGATACTCCTGGTGACTGAAATTAGGATTGAACCTATGATAGCAAATGGAGGCGTTATGCCCATATTTATGACACACTTGGCACTGAATGGAGCCCCGACCAGTTCGACCACCTCGGCGACCACGATAGTCGTGACCTGGTTGAAATGGGCGATGAGAGGTTTGAGAGGAGGTAGAGGTGGTTGAATGAAGTTGAAAATTGTGCTGAGAAGGGGTTTGCGAATTGGTGTGAGTGAGATTGAGTGAGCCTGGGTTGTCCAAGGTTTTGAACCTTTCGAGACGCATCTCTTGAGCTATAAGGAGAGATTCAATTTCATCAAGTGTGAACAACTCTGGTTTGTTGTTGATGAGCGAGATGAAGGACTCGTATTCCGCCGGAAGACCTTCAACGAGAATATCCAGTTGTTCATGTTCAGGCACAGGATCGCCAGTAGAGGTGAGAGTATCAACGAGAGTTTTGATGCGAAGAAGAAACTCATTGATGGAGTTGTTCTCCTTTTTCAAGGTGCGTAACTCAGTGGGGAGTTACCGGGCTTTGGCTCTGGTATGAGAGTTGAAGTGAGAGTGAATCTTCTCCCAAAGTTGAAAAGAATAAGTACACCCAATAACACGAGTGAGAAAGGTCACGGACAAGGAAGATTGTAACCAAGAGAAAAGAAGTTGGTCTTGAGTTTCCCAAAGACTGAAATTAGGGTTTTCGGTAACTATATCACGATCAGAAGGGGTGAGGAACTGAGGTGGTATTTGGGGATTGACCACGTAGCGGTGGAGGCGGTGGGCTTTGATTACGGGCTCCACCTGTTGTTTCTAGAGGAGAAAATTAGTGTCTGTAAGTTTCTCAAAGACAGTATAGGAGAAAAGGACAGGTGAAAAGGTAGTCTTGGGGTCTACAAGAGTACCCATGATGAGCAGACAAGAAGAGGAAAGCTCCAGGATCGAAAAAAAATATATTATTGTGCTCTGGATACCATGTTAGAATGGAATAACCAGGAAAGAAGAAAAGACTGTTATTCTCATTAATTCAACAATCAACGATACACCAATTTATATAAAGTTTCCTAGATGATGACTCACTTTGTATGACTAACAGAATGAATACCACGTATACAAACAGAATGGAGAGAGAAAACGGCAAAATAAATAGATATGCTACAAATATTTTATAACAGCATCATACATATACACCTTTTTTTAGCATCGGCCAGCCTATGCATTCTTTAATATTTTAAAATATTTTTCATATTTAGCATATCGGTTAGCCTATGTTGCATCCGAATATTTAAAAAATTATTTGTTATTAGCTTCGTCCGACCCATGCACATTTTAATATTTTAGTTTTGCATAGCCCACACTAGCACTATATATTTTAAATTCTTTATTCATTTTATCATCGACTAGCCCACACTACCTATACAAATTTTTTTTTGTACTCGTTTGCATCAACTGGACCATACTATATGCCATCAAACGTATTATCCTGTGGATAATGCAACAAAAACTAGCCTCCATGGTTTTCTCATGGACAACCTTGTCGACGCTGGACCGATGGTAAATGTGAATTATTATCGGCATTGGCCTCTTAGCATCGACTTTGAGTCGACACTATTTGCTTGATTTCTTGTTGTGTAAATAATTTATCCATATTGCCAATATCAAGTAACAAGGGTCTCTTTCAAAAAAAAATCTCAACTAGATACAATAAAGAGGTGCTTTCATATTTAAGTTGTAAACTAAACAAAACTAATTTACAATTCAATGTTAGCATGTCTATATATAAACACCACAAACAATCTTGAATACCACGACAACACATATTTCAAACATTTCACTGACTAGCCTAAAGTATTAATTCCAATTATCTATTACATACAATAGTCACCATGGTTGCAAAATATCAGTTCTATTATACTAGGAGAAATAAAGGGGTGTCAAAGCGAGCTAACCCGGCTTACACGGATTGGTTCACCATGGGTTGAGTTAAAAAAGGGCTAGCTCAACCTGGCTCACTTTTTGGTGAGCCACAACTTTTTCAACTAGGTCTAACCCACCACGGGTTGGTGGGTTAGTGGGTTGACTCACTTACGATATTTTTTTTCCAATTTATTTTATATATTTATTGCATTACAATTAAAGTGAATTGACTTAATTTATTTTGTATGATAGTAGAATCAAAATGTTCACCTAATTCTCGAAATATTATTATAAAGATAATAGTTAAAGATTAAAATATTAATGTATATAACTTGACAAACTCAACATTCAAACTATTCAAATATTATTGAACAACATTCTAGCATTTAAAAATATGTAATTGTGAACTTATATAATTATAAGTAGTAAATAATTAAAACAAAAAATTTTAAAAAAATTGTAAAAAAATGTTGGTGGGTTAAGTAGGCCAATTCACCTTCAGCCCGACTCGAACCCATTTAACCCATGGCTTAAGTGAGCTGGTTCAGTTTAACCCACTTCTAAAAAATTGAATTTTTCTCAACCCAACCCGACTTAAACTCGTGGTGAATTGAGTTGGTTCACGAGTTGGAACCCCTTTTGACATCTCTAAACAATAGAAGGTACTTATAACGTCCATTGGTTGTAACATATTCTAAACAAGACTATTATATATAGTCGAGGGGTATGTTGTTAGAGGGGAGTCTTTTTATTATTTTGAAAGAAATGGGAGTTTAGGAGATTTGGTTCCTCTCAAAACACCTAAGTTATTGTACATTGTTGATTGTAAGGTTTTGACCATATTGGTAGAACTATATGGATCCTAATAAAGCTTACATGAACTTGTCATGTATCTTCAGAAAACTAGTTGCTTTATCAAATGGTATTCAAAGCCACCTTCTTAGCCCTATGGTAAATGAATTAAATGTGTACGGTTAACACCAAAATGGAGTCAAAATTCAAAATTTTGGAATGCATGATTCAAGAAGATAGATGGGATAGGTTAAAAGTGGAAAATGAGCAAATGGAACGTTTTCAAAGAATGAAGAATTTGATCAGTGGAATATCGGGAGTGGTGGAAAATATCACCTGCAATTAAACACCTAGGTTACATAATATACCCCCTTACCATGACCACACTCAAGAATACTTAGAGTAATTTATGCGAGGTGAAGCAAAACTCTTTCTCTTAGGTCGTTTTGGAGCATCTCTAGTAGTGTATGAATATTTTAGACCTTGTATTAAGGGTCAAGTAATATAGGGTTTTCAGCCAAACTTGGGCCAACAAAAGTCAACACCTAAAGTTGACCTGAGATTTGTGCCTCGCTTAAGACTAATCATGGGTGATTAAGTTTTATAACCCTAACTTAGTGCCAAGGTAGAGGGCATCCTACTTTAAGAGTGTTGACCGTATAGTAAGATATAAATGGAGATTATTTTCAAAATGTAGTAAGAGTGTTGATCGTATGGTAAGATATAAATGGAGATTATTTTCAAAAGGTAGTGGTCATGTATCATTTTTTAGTGAAGTTTCTTTTTGCCAAAGTAGCTTTTAGCAATCTTTTATTACCATTACTTTTGTTCCGTTAAAGTTTCCCATTTTAAAATAAATTAGTTTGCCAAGAAGTCCTTCCTTTTTGCTGTATTCCATTTTGAACCCTTGACTCTAATTTTTCTTTTTGCAGATCAATCCCTGGTGGGTTAACTAAAATCTTTGGCCAATCTTTCCCCAAAAATGCATATTTCACTTAAGAGGGTTGATCCTTTTTAATGTAGATCAAGAGATTCACGAGGAGATCCAACTACTCCATCACGAAGAGTGCCCCTGATGATGCAACCTGATGTACGCGAACCAAAACGTGATGCAGAAGGAAGAGAAGGCAGATGGAAGGAGAAGATTTGGAGATTCAAAAATAAGATGGAAGTGTGGCATGATGGATGAATGAAGAGAGGATAAAGCGAGATCAAGGGCACAACGAAAAGGGATTTCAAATTCGTGATTTTGGATTCAAAGTAAGAAGAAAAGGGTTAGATCATTTCTTGTTTTTTGATTTTTTTTCTATTGGGGTTTTAAGGTGGGAATTATGTTTTTATAGGGGGGTGAAGAAATTTCGAGTGATGTTTTAAGAGAAGCTAGGTTTTGAGGTTCTAGTGTGCAAGAGAGAGAGTCATTTGTAAGCAGGTTTCTCATGTTCCGACGAGCACAAAGCGGTCAACGGGATTGGGTCTCATCTAGTGTGTTACATAGCTTCACTTGGTTCAACCACAAGCCCAAAGTGGTCGGGCTTATCTGAGTGAGATTCTCTACACCATTTTAATTTGTAGAACTCTCTTAATCTCATTTTTTTTTCTGAAAATGAAATAAAATGATTCAATTCCAATTCTAATTTCCAACTTCTGAGTTTCGCTTGTTTATGTTTTGCTTGCATTTTATGTTTTTCGGCCTTTAAATTCTACATCCTTTAAATTCGCTTTACTGTTCTCAGGTTTATATTTCAGTTTCATGTTATTGATTTAGTGTTTTGAGCATGAATTCATAAATCTGCATTGATCAATGTTTTCTCTTGGAAACCACGTGACCCTAAAGTGGGCACAAATTATCAAGATGTCTTGTCAAGTGTAGATGAATCCTTGTTCACTCACTGCATCTATTCTCAGTATAATGTTTACTTTGTAGTGTTGATTTTTGTCTTGGCTTTAATTTACTGCAATAGTTGGTTTATAAGTCATAAGTTCTATTAGTGGTAGTTTTTGTAGAGATCTTTATTTTCCAGCACTTGGTAGCATGAATAATTTTAGTTTCCTTGCTTTCTGGACTATATAACTTTTGATTGCTAGTTTTTATTAGTGATGCATTGTTAAGAAAAAACATCATTTCAAGCAAATTGAATTTCAGTTTAGCATTATTTTTTAACCTGTTTGTACCATTCCATTTGCACTTCAAACTCATCAACCATGTTTATTTTACATTTAAGAAACACAACTATGCATTTACATAAGTAGTTCATTTCACATCTACACTACATCTGAACATGAACCTAATTGATTGGGTTGCTGTTGTGAGCTTAAATTTGTTTATGCTTGAACATCCAGTATTATCATTTGAAATTCATTGCTTTGTATCAATTCACTCTTCTTTTAATGTTAAGTTTACTGTTGTCACGTTATGAGGTGAAAATTGTTATTTTATGTTTTGTCCTTCTCTTGCACGGTTAGAAGGCATTGTTCATTCTTTCATATTATCCTAGACTTCTTGGAATTATGCATCTCCATTCATGTCATATTGTTCTCGATCCCACATGATGATATGGACAACATTCAAGAGAGATTTTCACACTTGCATTAAAGCTTGTCGCAACAAAAATCGTGACGGGACGGTGAACCAAAAGTAAAATTTGAAAAAAATAGTGTTTGGAGTTGTCACCATAGTTTATTGTGGAAAACTATGGAAAAACCAAAAAGATATGACAAGGTCTGCAAAAAACAAGATTTAGGGTTCTGGAGTCGGTTATGCGTGGGGAAGGTATTAGCACCCCACAACACTAGTCCTAAGACAATATCTTTAATTAAATGTGCAAAAGTGATGTAGTTTTTCAAAATATTTATTTTTCCAAAAAATAATATAAAAGGATGTACAAAAGAAACATTTTTTTTTATTTTGACAAGGATTAATCCTTGCTCCTACGTATCTCCATTTACAATGGAGAATCAAGGTTACGCAGTAGTATGATTTCATATTTTTAATAAATTTGAAAAAAATTTTATTTAAATTTTTAGTATTATTTTAAAATTGCTGTCACACGACGCAAGTGGCCACAAACACTAAAAATGAATTATTTTGTTTTAATCTTTGATTTTTTTAATCTTTTATAATTTTTTATATTTTTTATTATTTGAAAGCTATTTTTTTTTAATTAGTATATATCCTTTTAGAAAAAAAATAACGAAAGTCTAAGATGGGTGTCATGCAACGCGAGCAATTGGACAGACACTAATGAAATGAGAAAAAATATTTTTTTATGATTTAAAAAAATATAATGAAAATTGGAAAAAATAAATCAAAACAAAAAGAAACTAACAGTGGCACACCTTCAAACAAATTCAATGTCTTTTCTTCTATATCAATCTCACCCTCTCATTTTGTACATTGTAGCTGCCTTTTCTCTTTTCTTTTTCTTGCCTTCTTTTCTAAGATTTTTGTTATTTTTTCAAGAGATATAAAAATGAGATGGGTTTGTGTGGATGGTAATGAGAAAGAAAGAGAAAGTGTAGATAATATTTTCTTTTCTTTTTCCCATGACAGACTGCATATTTATATTCACACAATGCAATATTAATGCAATCCTATCCTAGCCTTAATTGTAATGAACAATATAAAGAAAGGATTGGTCATTGTAGCAGTACATTATGAGAATCAAATCGCGTCAAATCAGAGCACACTATATATCATCATCCGTCATATTGATTCTAATCATTATAAGAGATATTGCTTCTAATTATTAGAATTATATCACTATTTTCTCTATCAGAAACAAAGGTAGAAGATACAATATGTTGAGTTGTTGGGCTCATGAAAAGGGGTGTGATAATTAAAAACAAATAGGATTCTTCCTTTTTTTCTTTTTTTTATCTCTCTCTTTTTTTCTTTTTTCTATTAAAATTTAAGTTTGAAAATCTTTGAAAAAAAGTTTATTTTACCTTTTTTTATTTACCATTAACTAAAAAACATTTCATTTTTTTATTTTTTTTCTAAAAATAAATTTATTCACTCGGACAAAATTGGGTATTGACAAAGTTGCAACTCCAATTTCCTACATCATTCTTAGCTTTTAATTCTTGTTACTAGAGCCATTTTGAGCAACAATTGTGATTTCCATTTATTCATCATCATTTTAGGTTAAGATAGATCACCTCTCCATCCGCATTGCATCCTAATTTGAGTAGTTTAGGTGCTCATGCATGTTAGTCAACTAGAGCTTTTTGTTTTTGAGCTTTCTTTGCATCTCCATTTTAGTAGGACATGACATATCAAGCTTTAGCATTACATTTGAATGTGGATATGAGTTGAATTGGTTTGCTGTTGTAAACTGAAGCATAAAATCTGTCAAGTTTCGTTGCATTCGTGACTAATTATGAGCAAAAATCCTGAAGCATTATTTGACATTGCAGCTTTGCACCATTTTAAAATGAATTATAGCCTTTAGTGTATGCATGGCTACATGTTTTTAAGCTAGAGGTTGCTGTCAAGGCTACAACTGGTTTTATTTTTAGTTTGAGATTAGTTTCGTGGTTTAATCCTGCATCCATTTCGTCATGACAAATCCGCACATGAACTTACCATTAATCTAGGTTTTTCTACATTCCATATCAAGTTCAGTTCATCATCCCATTAGGTCCCATGTTTTGCATTCTACATCTTTCATGCATATCAGAAATTAGTTTCTACTAGGCATTTAGATTAGTTTTACTGTAGGTAATTATGGAATCTTTAATTTTATTTCATTTCCCAGCTTTGCATTAGTTTTATTTTATCCTTAACAAGATCAAATTGCACAAGCTACACTTAATAAGTACCATTTCCTTGGATTTTACCCGAGCCCTCCATCCTATACTACATTAAGGGGAAACTTTGTTTTTGTTGACCTTCGATGCAACTGGAGTCGTGTTTAACAAAACGGCGTTGTTGCTGAGGAAATGGCAGCTTAAGTTTTAGCATGTATATTTACTCTTGCATTCTTTTTTTTTTTCTTTTAGCATTTTGTTTTCCTTTCATAAAATCTACCAATTGTGGTGATCTTTGTGCCAATTATGTTTTATTGTGGGAATAACCTATTTTTGAAATTAAGCCAAGTTCAAGATAGGTTCAGAACCTTCAAGTTGTTGCATCAGTGTGCTCACCAGAGTTGATAGAATATATGGTTGTACCAAGTGAAGTGGAAATAGTTAATATCGATGTAGTCTATCAATCTAAAAGCACTTAGAAGACACCATATTTAGAAGTCATCAACCATGATTTTTTGTACAAGTTGGTCAAGAGGTTGCTTAAGTACCATGGAGTAGTTGGAGAAGATCCACACAGACATTTGAAGGAGTTTCATGTGGTGTCCTCAAAATTTAAACTAGCTGAAGTTGTTGAGGAGTGGGTTAAAGTAAGAGTTTTCCCTTTTTCTTTGAAAGATGCAACCAAGGACTAGTTGTACTATAAGACTTATGCAACATCATTTACTACTTGGGCTGAAATGCAAAAGAATTTTCTGGAAAAGTTTTTCCCAGCACAAAAACAACCTCCACAAGGAAGGATATCAACACCATTAGACAGTTTCAAGGAGAGACCTTAAGAGAGTATTGGGATTGTGTTTCTCATGTCCACATCATCGAATCATTGAACACCTAATCTTGTATTCTGTGATGAACTGATCATAATGGACAAAATGAGAGATTGGATACAACCAAAGGTGATTTTATTATGGACAAGACAGTTTGTGAAGTGAGTTCATTGATAGCTAAATTGAGTGGGTGTCCAGATGAAGCCACCAACTCTGTTGGAGTCACAAGTTCTGATTTATAATGAGTGCAAGTTTATTATGAACTTGAAATTCCTCTTGATTTGCCTGAGGTTCAAACACATTTTGATGTTGTTGAATTGTTAAAAATTGAACACAGAGAGTTTGCCGTAGATATTTTTGATGTGATGTTAAGTTTATTTTGTTATATGATCAACCTTTTCTAAAATAGTAGCTTACCCTTTTTTTGTGTTGTTGTCTTGTGTTGTTTTTCTTCATTTGCAAACCTTAACTTAATTGGTGTGAGCAGATGAGGACGTAACAGTGGAATCAGTAAAAAGAAAAGGAAAAGGATGAAGATGCAACAATTTAGTTTTCTTGAATAGTCGGAGTTGTATAGAACATTTTTCTTTTGAAAACTTTAAGTTTCCTTATATAAGATGTAGCTTTTTTGTGAGCATAGAACTCTTGTATAGGTTTTGAGTTAAGGGTAATCATGGATTGGATTTTTAATGATCCAATCCACATCTATTTTAAATCCAAATAATTGGATCAAATTTTTTATCCAAATCCATTTTTTCGGCAGAATTAGTTTGGAGTTTTTAAAAAATTCAAATCCAAATATTTTGATCAAGATTTAAATCCAGATCCAAATATTTGGCTCAAGTTCAAAATCTATAATCCATTTTTATAAAAGAAATTTAAATTTAATTTTCTAAAACTTGTGTCCTTAAGACCGACATCGAATTTGGAATACTTTTTATCGGGGATAACTCGACCGAATTTCAGCATGGGATGCACTCGACTAACTTTCGATTGTGGCTGATTCTACCGAATTTTGGTCGAGGTCGGCCGAATTTTGGTCGAGGCTGACTTGATCGAATTTGGACGAATTTTGGTTGGGGTCGACTCCGCCAAATTTGAACGGATTTCGTTGTGGACCGACTCGGCGAAGTATGTACAAATTTCGATTATGACCGACTCGGTAAAATTTGGTCATATAAGATCAAATTTTGGTCGAAGACAACGTGGCCAAATATAGCCAAATTTTGGCAAGAGCCAAATTGGTCAAATTTGGCCACATTTAGACCATGACCTACTCAATCAAATTTTGGTCAGAGTGGACTCATCTAAATTCATCGGTTAAGGCCATCTCAACTGAATACGACCAAAATTTGAGTTATTATGGTTATACTTGCATGGTTGTAATAACAATTCTATTACAATTGAAATATTTTTTTTAATATTTACTTTATTATGATATTTTTTATAATATTAAAACTATTAAAATAGGATGTTATATAATAAAAAAAAATTCTTATTAATGTTATAATAAATATGGAAGAAAATATTTTGTCTTATCAATTTTGGGTTGCAAGTAATCTATTTTATATTGAAAAAAAAATTTCATATTTATAGAAAAAATTAATTATATTTTTCATAAATTGATAAAATATTTTTCACACGTACTTTTATGATGGTTGGTTAGAATCCGGTTAAAATGTAATGATTAAATACATATCAACCCATATTATTTATATAAATATGAAAAGATAATTTATGCAAGACCTCTTCTTATATAATCTTGAAAGATAAATGTGAATAATTAACGACACAAAAATTAAATAAAAGGATATCTAGAGTTAAAATTTTAAAATTGAATTTAAAAACGTAGTTGTTAAAAAGATTATGAACACTATAAGGGTAAATAATCTTTATTATATGGAAATGTTCTATCTTTATCTATCTTTATTTTTTTATATGTTAAAAAATTGATTCTTTTATAATAATCAAATGAAATATTAACATTGATTAAATGAAAGGGATAAAATTATAGAAAAGATTTAAAGAATAATTTTGATGTATTATTTCAAAGAATAGGGTACCATATAAGTGCTATAATTTCTCATATATTAAAGGAATGAGTGCACAAATTTGCTCACAAATATAATAATGCCTAAATTATAGCTAATACAATATTTGACATATCTTAACACCCCCACTCAAGTTGGTGTATGGATATCACATATTCCCAACTTGAATAGAGACTCATTAAACACTTTGCTTGACACTCCTTTAGTGAGAACATCAGTCAACTGCAATTCTGATCTTACAAAAGGAAAGGAAATTATTCCAGCTTCAAGTTTCTCTTTGATGAAATGTCTATTAATCTCCACATGCTTTGTTCTATCATGTTGCACCAGATTGTGCGCAATTGCTATAGCCGACGTATTATCACAATACAAACTCATGGTTTCATTTTGTTTAAAGCCCAAATCTAATAGCACATTTTTAATCCACAAAAGTTCACACACACCTAGTGCCATGCCTCTGAATTTTGCTTCAGCACTAGATCTTGCTACTACAAGCTATTTTTTACTCCTCCAAGTTACAAGATTCCCTCATACAAAAGTAAAGTATCCAGAGGTAGATCTTCTATCATCTTTTGAACCTGCCCAATCTGCATCAGTATACCCTTCTATTTTTAAGTTTCCATGATTTGAGAACAAAATTCCTTTTCCAGGAGTGGACTTTAAATATCTCAAAATCCTCTCAACAGCATCCATATGAAGCTTTCGTGGGTCATGCATAAATTGGCTAACAACATTCACTGGATAGGTAATATCTGGACGTGTATGAGACAAATAAATTAATTTTCCTACCAGCCTTTGGTATCTCTCTTTGTCTATGTTTGCTGAGCATTCAAAGAGTTTATGATTCTGTTCAATTGGTGTATCAACTGATTTACTCCCAAGCAATCTAGTTTCTGATAGTAAATCAATAGTATATTTTCTTTGACATAGAAAAATACCATGTTTTGATCTAGCTACTTCAATACCCAAAAAATATTTAAGGCTTCCAAGTTGTTTCATCTCTAATTCAGATGCAACGTATTGTTGTAAACTGGAAATCTCATCTTGGTCATTTCTTGTAACAATCATGCCATCTACATATATAATCAAACCTGTAATTCTTCCTTTACCTCTCTTCAAAAATAAGGTGTGATCAGAGTTACTAGCTCTATAGCCAAAAGCCTTCATAGACTTGGTAAACCTTCCAAACCATGCTCTTGGGGATTGTTTTAATCCATATAGAGCCTTCTTTAATTTGCAAACCTTCATTCCAATTGAATTTGTCATAACTGGTGGAGAATCCATATAAATTTCTTCTGAAATTTCTCCATGTAGGAAAGCATTTTTCACATCAAATTGTAGAAGAGGTCAATCTTGGTTTGCTACTAGTGACAGAAGTATTCTCACAGTATTGAGCTTGGCTACTGGTGTGAACGTTTCTTGGTAATCTACACCATAAGATTGAGTGTAACCTTTAGCCACAAGTCGTGCTTTATACCTCTCAATAGTTTCATCAGCTCTATGCTTAATTGTAAATACCCATTTGCAGCCCACAGTCTTTTTCCCTCTTGGTAAGGACACAAGATCCCAAGTGTTATTTTTTTCTAAAGTTTCCATCTCATCAACCATTGCTTTGGTCCATCTAGGATCTGCCAAAGCTTCTTGTATATTACTAGGAATAGAAATTGAAGATAATTGAAATACAAATGATGAATATGACTGGGATAACCTGTGAGATGACACATATTTACTAATGGGATATTTAACTTTGGCTTGGAGGTATGGTTCATATTTAGCTTGAGGTTGACCACGGTTAGAACGGGGTGGAAGATTATACTAGGCAATAGTAGACTCAATGTTTGGTGTGTTAGTGGTCTCATGCAGACAAGGATCAATTTCATGATCGGTTTCGTTTAAATTAGTATTATCAAGGGTAGGATCAAGAGAAACAATTTCATGATTAGTTTCAACTACATTAGTATTATCAGAGATAGGATCAGAAGGTACCTCTGAAGAGTCAAGCCGAACCTGTGGAGAAGATTGAGCCAATTGGTTCGGATCAGAAGACACTATATTATCCAAAGGAGAAGTTTCCATATTTAGGATTGGCTCACTTCCTGCAGAATGATCCTCACACGATAATTTATCTTTACAGTATAAGTTTATATCTGGGATATCAAACATACTAACATCATGATTATGCACCTCACTTTCATTGTCGCCCTGAAGTGTAGAATCAACATAAAAAGAACTATGCTCTTTAAATGTCACATACATAGAGATATAAAATTTCTTTGATGGTGGATGGTAATAATATCCTTTTTGAGTTGATCTATACCCAACAAAAACACATTTTAAAGCTCGTTCTTCAAGTTTTGTACGTTGATGTGGGTGTAAGTGAACATATATAGCACATCCAAAAATATGAGGAGGTAAAGAGACTATGGAAGGAAGGATACAATGATCAGACAACACATCAAAAGGCCTTTGAAAGTTAAGCACACTAGAAGGTGTTCGATTAATCAAATAAACTACAGATCTCACAGCCTCACCCTATAAATGAGATGGGACATTACCATCTATCAAAAGTGATATTGTCACCTCTAATATATGTCTATTTTTGCTCTCAGCCACCCCATTTTGTTGTGGTGAATAAGGACATGTAGTTTGATGTAAGATGCCTTTAGAGTTCATGAACTCGATTAATTCAGTCTTAAAATATTCCCCTCCATTGTTTGATCGAATGACCTTAATGTCTGTATTAAATTGAGTAACTATCATATGATGAAAGAAACGAAACACATTACACACATCACTTTTATGTTTAAGCAAATACACCCAAGTTACCCGAGTACAATCATCAACAAAACTGATAAACCATTTTTTCCCATTTTGTGTAGATTGTGGGGTAGGGCCCCAAACATCTGTGTGGATTAATGAAAAAGGGAAATCTGTTTTTTTGTTGCTTAAAGGAAACACAACACGATGACTTTTTGCCATTACAAAAGTTTCACAAATAAAATCAGAAATATTGCATTTATGAAATAGTTATGGAAATAATTTTTTTAGATAACCAAAAGAGGGATGTCCTAATCTTCTATGCCATAACAAAATTTCCTTTTTGTTTTTATCGTGTATGTGTTCATTCACAAGACAAGCCAACGTTCCTTTATGGGTTTGTTGTGAGATATTTTCTAGATAATACAGTCCTTCTCTCTCTACCACTGCCAATCTTCTCCTTGGAATGGATGTTCTGGAAAAAACAATGGGTTGGATAAAATAAGGCAACACAAGAATGTGATTTGGTTAACTTGTTGACAGAGAGAAGATTACAATTCAATGTAGGAACAAATAAAACATCAAAGATTGAGGGAGAGAGGGATATAGTACCTACACCTTCAATAGGATATCGGATCCCATTAGCATTAACAATAGCAATTTTAGAACAATTAGGGGGAAAATTAATAAATTTATGTGGATCACAAGTCATATGATCAGTAGAACCTGGATCAATTATCCAATCACCACCCCTAGTAACAACAGAAAGACTAAGAGCAGAGTTAGATATACCCACCAGTGCAGAAAGGGCTTTTGGCAGCGGTTGTTTTTTATGTTCTGTACCAGTTCTCGAACTGAAGCATATTGGGGCGAGGCCAAAAGGTGAAGGTTTTTGGCCTCGGGTGTGACCCGAAGCCATAGATCCACGTTTATGCTTCGGTTATCCTAGAAACCGAGGCCATAAAGTCTCTAAATATTTAGAGATTCACCATAGCAAACCTCACCACTGTTTGCCGCAAACGAACCTCACCACCATTTCACCACGAACTCCACCGCAACAAACCTCACCACCGTTCGAAACCCTAATCGTGAGAGATCACTACGCTGCCTCCATCTTCAACGGAAAAGCAATACAGATCGCGCCTAACAGAAGAACGAGAGTCATCTGCCACCAACATGAAACCCCAAAGCACGAGTGAGGCGTTGGAACGAACCAGAGTTCCTCCATAGCAGCACCTTCGAACCTTCATCGGAGCAACCACATCAGACCATTGCGGCAACAACCCTTGAACTGCGTAGGACCTCATTCTTCTCCGCCATAAACACGAACTTGCTGGAATAAGCCCACCTTCCTGCACCGTTGACGTATAGCCACAACGTGGCAACAAAGTGGCACAGAGCAGTGACACCCTTCGTTGAAGAACAGTGGTGGTTGTGGTGGACGATGGCACAATGGTGCGATGGAGTGTTGTGGAGTTCGCGCAGAGAGGGACAACAACTTCGAGTTTGGGATGAAGATGAACAGTGCTGGATTTGCGAATTTGGAACCCTAAATAAGGGATATGGCCTCGGTTCAATTAATAACCGAGGCATAAAGTGGAATAGGCCTCGGTCCTATTCCACCCGAGGCTAAAGCCTCTACTATCGATGGCAATTTTGAAAATTTGGAGAACTCTAACATGTTATAGGCCTCGGTTGAGTGATAACCGAAGCATAAAAGCCCTTATAGGCTTCGGTTGGATTGGGACTTGAGGCAAAAGAGTTCGAAAAATTTCAATATGGAAGAAAATATTTTATCTTATCCGTTGGGGTTAGTACTATGTAATCTATTTTATAATAAAAAAATCATATTTATAGAAAAATAATTAGTATATTTGTTGTAGATAGAGAAAATCTTTCTTCATATATTTTAATGATGGTTGGTTAGAATCTGATTAAAATTTAATGATTAAATAAATATCAATCCAAATTATTTATATAGATATCAAAACATAATGTAATCATGAGGGAAATGCAATCTTATATTTTATCTAATATACATTTCTTTAATTTTGAAACCGTATATAGATGTAGGATTAATTTTTATATAGTAAATGTACGTAAAACTTCTTTTTTTATAAAATATTGAAAAAAATTGGGAATAATTAACGACACTAAAATCAGATAAAAAGATATCTAGAATTAAATTTTTATAATTGAATTTAAAAAATTAGTTGTTAAAAAAGTAAAAGTGAAAAAAATTATGTATACCATGAGGGTAAATCACTTTTATTTGATTTTTGTTTGTATACGTGGATATGTCTTCCTGATATCTTAGAAAATTGATTCATTTGTATTAATGACATGAAACATTAACATTAATCAAATGAAAGGGGTCAAATTAGATATAACTGTTAAGAGAATTTGTCATAAGTTATCTTTCCACTAAATTGTCCTGTATTAATTTAAACAAGAAAATTAGTTTATGTAAAACCCTCTTTTTATTTTTGTCCTAATTTAAAAAGGTTGCCCCAAATTAGTTATGCCTAGGGCTAGCCCATAGGGTGTCCAAAGCCCCTAAGGCAGCCTAACCCCTCTCATTCTACCACACTTTGCAAAGACAATGCTCCTCTGCTAAACCCTTTCCATGTAAGGGAAGCTAAGGTTTCATGTTATTTCTATTTTATATGAATAATGTTTTGTGAAATATGAGAAGAGATTGGGGAAAACGTTAGTTTTTTTTTTTATATTTATGAGTTAGGGGTTCAAATGTTCATGAAATTGTGCCTTTTGTCGCTGGGTGACGGTGTGTTTTTCTAATATGCGCAGTTTTAGTAAAATTGAATTTTTTGACTCATTAACCGTTGGCTTGAGCTCAAATTTTGACATTTGGTTCATAACATGCTATTTTACGGTTTGACCGGTTGGATCGTCGATTAGATGTCTGTAGCTTGAGAAATGTGTCACACATTACTACAATGATTTTGGTTTTGTGATAATAAATTTTCTTAGGAATTTTGGTGTAAGAATTATGGTTGTGGGTTGTGCTTGATTGTATAGAATTTCAGGTACTTAAATGTTGACACTCATTTATTTGGGATGAATATTATTTTGTGATATATGTATGTCTTGGTATGCATTTATAAAGTATGAGATGAATGAATTTGCATGAGTGATGTGATTCATGGATTGTGAATGATGAACTTGGATAAATCTTGGCATATGATTTCAATGAAATGTTTGGTTTATGATGTACCTTATATAATGCATAAGTCCTACGAAATGATATGCATGACGTAAGCTGTGGTTACAAATTGGATTGATATGATTGTATGATCTCGACATGTGAAACAAATGAGATGGTTGGTATTAGAATGGCATGGTATTGGCATGAGATGAAATTCCACAACTATGGTTTGAGAGTAATGAATGGGTATGGAACCACTGGGAAAGAAATGAAAGGGGTGAATAGAGTTGGTATGTGATGTATATGTATGTGTGTGATACATCTTTCTTGATTGGTCTGGTATGCTTGGTCCGTGTCAGTGCGTAATTCCTTAGAAATCTCTAGGTGGGATTTCAGGGTCGTGCTTCAGTGGTCGGGACGTAATTCCATGGCCCCTGTTAGTAGGTGTCCATGGTGGTGCCCCATCTATATAACTTGGTAAAGATTCAAGGTAAGGATTGCATCCAGACACTCTAAGGAGTCAATTAGTCTCACTTAGAGCAGACTGGCTCTTGTGGTGAGAGTATCAAGAGGCCTGAAACCTATTAAAGGCTAACCTTGTGTGTGGGGGAATTTGATTCATTGTAACACTTGTAACACATAGCTCGGGGGTGAGCAGAGGTATCCACCACAAGTGCAAGCATCTGCTGAATCCGACCAGGTTATATGTATCCGGATGAGTCGAGTCGAGTCTTAGTGTATTGATTTGGAAGGTCCTAACATGCTTGGATGATGTATGTATATTGGACTGTGAAAGTATATCTGATTGCATT
>Ga0214542_1003807_pt1 | contig 30340 bp, 18 predicted proteins | sample CNSS1metaG_FD_160096 | JGI IMG/M metagenome (GOLD analysis project Ga0214542, IMG submission 160096) | Root nodule microbial communities from cowpea collected in UCLA plant growth center, Los Angeles, California, USA - CNSS1 | ecosystem: Host-associated > Plants > Roots > Nodule | place: USA...
ATGAAAATGTTATTTTATCTTTTTTTTTTGTTTTTTTTTTTTTTTAATTCAGACATCACAGCTTAGTCACAGTATCTGGGGATGAATTTAAATATATTGTCAATTGGCGTTAATTTTAAAATAATTACCATAAAAGATTTAACTATTAATGATATTTTTTTCTAATTTATTAATGAAGTTGTATTGTTATAAACAATTTTAGCACGACTTTTAAAATAAGTATGAAATAAATTAATAAAACTATTATACATAATAAATTATAATTATATAATACATACTTTTTACTGTTCTGAGATCACATTGATATTTTTATTTGATTATTATGATTTTATATGGGCACATGTTTAATCTTCTTGTATTAAATTAACACTTGCTCAAATTTTATTTGGAATACATAAATTTTTTAGATAAATAAACTAATTAAATTTTGATAGCACTTTATCGTATAAAATATGAAAATATGAAATATGTGAATATATTTCTTACATCGTGTCTTTTTGCTATTGAAGCAAATTTGTTCTATTGTAGTCTAGGATATAAATATATTTGATTTTTTTTATCACTTGATTTGGTTAGTAGTGATAGATTTAGGGTGACAAAACGAATCAGTCAAGTCCGTTTGATTCGTTCACAAAAAATGGACCGGGTCGGGTTGGCCGTCACTAAAAAACGAGTTGGACAATTCAACTTATTTCGCCTCAGGATAGGCTAGCGGACCATCAGGTCAGCAGGCTGGGCCACCATTTTTTTTTTAATTTTCTTTTTACTTTTTAATTTTTTTATAAATTATATATATATATATAATATAAAAAATATTATTTTTATTTTTAATTTTAAACACAAATAAAAAAAGGATTGGCGGATCAGGACGGACTGACCTCCCAGTTGAGCAGGCTAGACGAACCGGATTATAGCGGATTGACAGGTTAAAATTCCAACCCGGTCAACTCTTTTCCTAACAAACCTAATCCGCTTTCGCATCCCTAAACAAATTTGAAAGTTTGAGTCAACGTTTGTTCATTCGAAATTGGTGCATGATTTGTTATGTGTCTTGAATTTGTATTAATGAAAAAATCTTACCGTATTGAAATATTTAATTATGTGAGATTTCAGCACAAATAAATGATAGTTTGAGCTTGAATGATAATCCTGAATTGAAATAATCTGAATGTTAAATATTTGGAATAAGTGGTTGTAATTGGGTGTTACCAACTTATTAAGAATCACGTAAATAATAAAATAGGTTTCAATACGGTTTTAGTATTGTGTTTCACTTTTGTTGATTTTTTTTTTCTGCTGACGCTTTATTTTATGTGGTAAAAGAATAATATTTTTATAAGTTGTAATGTGTAAAAATTGTTGTACTGCGAATCATGGAATTTACCTTGTCACTTTCACCGTTTGTCGATGAAAAAATAGTTGAGAAATGCATAATGTTTGATGTCTAAACTTAATACTTGTATCTATTTTGGAAGTTGTCGAATCTTTAATGTGATGGACTTGAAAAGACTTGTATCAATGAGAAAGTTATGAGAAAACGGAAACGGGGCGTGGCTAAGAACGTGGAACAGATAGCCAACATCAGCTCTCACACCTAATTTTGCTTTCAAAAATTCAGACTAAAGAGACGTGTTGGAATACAATGGTTGGAAAATTTATTTGGAAGTGACGTGTTTCGATCAAAATTGATCGACAGTTTTTAAGTAACGCTTCTGATTATGGTTTTAAAAAATGTAGATACAACATTGAAGTATAAAAGTCAAAAGTTTCGACCTTAGATTCATGTTTAGATTCTATCTTGTTTTGTTTTTCAGACGGTGGTTCAAGGAATATATATAATAAGATTATGTTTATTTATTATTTTACTCTTATCTGAAAACTAACAAATGCATATCCTGGTCAATTATTGAAATGTCATGAAGTTGGTTGTAAGTCATGTAATTTTTGTTTGGTAGAAAGCGATGGAATAAAATTAAATCACATTTTTAATAAAAAGATTTTACAAAAAAGGATAAATAAATGGTTCGGACATATTATTTTAGTTGTTGTGAACTACGGAAGAAAAAATAAAAACTACGAATAAGTGTTATTTAATCTTATTCTCCACTTCATCATAAATTTTACTATGAACTTTTTTATCATTTTCACTCTTTATTTTTCTTTATTTTACGACCCTTCACCACTATTGTCCCTACCAAACTAAAATCACAATTACCACCCTACAACCACAATCACTACTATCACCAAATTAAATCCAACACCACCCCTTACAACCACCACCAACAATATTACCACACTAAAACCATATTCACCACCATCACACTAAAACCCCTACTACTGTTAGTATTATTGTTGGTGGATTTAGTGTGATGGTGATGAATGTGATTTTAGTGCGGTGGTAGAGGTGGTCGTGATGATTTTAGTAAGGTGGTGGTGATGGTATGGGATAGTTGTGTTGGTGGTTGTAGGGTCGTTGTGGTGGTGATTGTTTTAATGTGGTGGTGGTGGTGGTTTTAGTATAGTGGTGGTAGCGGCGACAATGGTGGTGGCATTGGTGAAGGGTGCAATGGTAAAGGGTCATGAAATAAATAGTGAGGATGATGAAGTGGAGGGTGAAACTAAATTGAACAAATTTAACTAAAATAAAGACTTATTTGAATAAAACACACAAAAGTGGCAGCGACAGTCCATGTAGTTGTACACCTGTTGTTATCAATTTAAACCACATCAATGAAAAAGACGAAATTGAATATAAGGTAAATCAAAGATCAAATTGAACGCATAAAAAAGAGTCACCAAATCGAACAAACTGGATCAAAATAGGAACTAAAATAGTATTTAAACCACCGAAAGTCCTATTGACAGTTAACTATAACATTAGTAAAGAATTCAAATTCATTTTGTCTCCCTAAGATCAACCTCAGGCTAGCCAATTTTCCACCATGGAAGTTGGGCCAGTTAAAAATTGTTTCACATGTTTCAATGTCAAAGTGAAATTATTTAAAGTCGATTAATAATATAAACACATAAAATACAGCACATTATTCAGAACCCTTCCAAGCCAGGCCTGACCAACACATTCACTTCATTATGTATTGGATTACTTAGCAAAAAGTAAAGACCAATAATGAGAAAAGAAAAAGAATGAAACCGGTGTCGTATAACTTTAGATTGAATGAACCGAGTCTTCATCACTGTCTTCATTGTCACTGCTGCTGCTACTTCCACTACCACTTCCACTACCACTTTCACTACTGCCACTTCCACTGCTACTGCTAGAAGAAGATGACTGCTCATCCCTTCCCTCTGCATTCGCCTGGGTTTCGGGAGCTTCTGCAGGATTGTGTCCTTTGTCCACCTCATCACCGCTATCATCCACATCCACATCCATAATATCATCATCCGTGTGTGGAACATTCATGTCAAATCCAACATTATCTTTTTCTTCAACATTATTGTCATCTTCCGGTGACTCGCTGCCAAAAAGGTCTTTAATATCTATATCGTGATGTTCCTCGACTACATTTTTCGCATCTGGAGATGTATTAATGGGCGGTTCATTTAGACAATCAGATGACCTCTTCGAACCAACTTTGGTGCCTGTCATATGACACGTACAACATTAAATTAATCATAGTTCATATATAAATAAATAAATAGCAAAACCAGCATCAACTATTTCATTAATGGTGAATAGAACACGTTTACACAATAAAAAAGTCTTTCAGCACTGGGGATAACAATGAGGCAATTTGTAACACGCAGCAAAGGAAACACAGATCACCAAATTGGAAAACATGAATAGAACACTTTTACAGAAAAGATCATACGGTAAATAACCATATGATGAAAATAAAAAGCTGCATCACATAATGATGAAAATGAAAAGCTTAGCGCCTGTTTACTTTGAGAAAAAGTTTAAAACTCAATACAGTCCAAATGTGCAATTACAAAAATCTTCAAACTATATGATACATACCAGTGTTCTCGGGTTCACCAATATCAATACGCTCCACCTCAACCTGTGCAGAACCAACAGAAATATCGTTAAAATGGTACAGGAGACAAACTATTTTGCTTCATTCATTTAGAAAACCTTGTTCGCCAGTCTCAAAAGTATAATTTTACAGCCTTCAGTTCTTTCTATAACTCTTTTCCCTCTTAATTAAACAAATGCTTCAATTGATGAAAAATGAAACATAGCTTACTGTGTAACCATGAAAAATAGCCTTCAGTTCATTCATTTATATTGCCCCTCCAGGCCTCTCCAATCAACTCACCCTCCCCCTCCCCAACTTTCTCTCTCTATCATTATGATATCAAGAATACATTATGGTAATCATCCACATACCATACATAGTAAATTTTTAACTAAATAAAATCAGTAAAAACCTTCATGAATTGCAAAAATAACCATATTTATAATGCAAATTTCCAACACCATACAATTTTAAGATGCAATGGAATTAGCTAGTATACACAACTATGCCGTAGATATTTAGTGAACACTTACTGGAACAGCCTGAAATGAGCTTCTGCCAAGAGATGCTGGCTTTACAGACTTCCCAACAGGGGATGATCGTGGATCCAAAGCTGGTCCAGATGGAGCAGCCACAGCTGTAGTTGCAGCACCTGCAGATTCACCAGGCATTCGTAGGTGTCGCAGTTGCTTTACGGCCCTATGGAGCCGCTCCAATCGAAGTGTCTCACCATCAAAAAACAATACAGCATCGTTTTCCTTGTAATCCTCACTATTCCCCTCAAATGTCACCTTGGGTTTTCCTATTTGGTTATTCTGAAATTCCACAGATATCCTGTTCTCTTTGGTCTTGCGTAGCAATCCTGGCTTATTCTTATCAACTGAAGCTGGCTTAAATTCATCTGACAGATTTCAAGACTTTAATGATTAAAATAAGGAAAAACAATAGAGCCAAAGTCAAAAAGCTTGACAATATAATCATTGCAAAATCAAGTGTGAACATTCCACGCCTAGTTGCCAGTAACTTGGAAAACAAGAACTGACCCACCAGAAAAAAGAAAAAGACTAGAAATGAATTTTATATTTTGGAACTTACATCGTAGAGTGCAGTATTTGTTGGAGGATTCATCTTTGAACGAAGGTCCAAGGGTGAGATTGTACCACCGATCAGGCTCAGGAGCAGTCTTGGGCTCTTCTTGAGATTTGTTGGCCATTGTACAATAAAATTCACAAACCTGAGCAGCCTGATTGGAACAATTTTTCACTGAATTCATTCAAAAAGGCACAAATTTAGATAACTAAACAAGTCTTCTAGTACTATAACAGGATAAAACAATTCTACTCATCAATGGTTTCAGAAACATAAGGCTAGGGAAAAACAGAATCATATTGTTTGAAAATTGTTTTCAACTTGAACGAGTTTGGAAATTGTTTGAGTTTGTAGTGTCGTGTTTAAGTTCATTTATTAGTGGCATTCTTTACAGTCAGGTAGGATTTAGTAACCCCATGAGCATCAATTGACATTACACAGTGGGTTAACTCAAGAAAATTATTCTTCCACAATATCCAAATAGAGTGTATTTATTTACTAAGGAAAAGTCTCATAATCCTAATTTAATTGGTCGAAGAACCATTCACATTCAAAGTGTTTGAACTATGATAATGAGTCACAAATATTCACACTAACAAAGGCTTTACAGTTGTTGTATCTCCTGAACTCACGAAAATAACTATTTCTTAAATTTATCTCAAATCATATTTTTGTGTCCACCTCTAACAAACCTGAGAACATCTGACTACTGTTTTGTTTTTTTGTAAAATTAATCAAAGACATATATACAAAGAACAACTTAACATGGCAGCACCAATTTATCATATATTATAAACATAAAAGGAGAAAATCTAAAAAAGCAAAAAAAAATCTGAGACAGAATGAGATAAAGACAAAAAAAAAAAAGATATATCTGTGAATCAAGAAATGACTGCAAAACCAGTGAGAAAGACAGATGCAGAAAAAGAGAATCACAATCAAGCTTACAGTGATACACACAAGGGAGGAAGATAACTATTAAATAAAAAAAAGTGATTGAGATTTGGAATGGGATGTGTGAATTAAGAGTTCACAAAGAAGAATAAAGGGTTTTGTTTGTTTTGATTGTGGGGAGAGACTGAGATGAAACTGGTGTAGCAAATCGAGAAGCCAGATGTTTTCATTTGAACAGAGAAATGAGACGTGAATCCGAGTGAACTTTCTGTATTCCTAAATTGTATAGTGAATGGTGAACCAGAAACCATCCAAAAATATAAATAAAAGTATGGTTAAAATCATTTAAAAAAGTGGTCCAGTTAATTCAGGTGTGGTTTTATTTGGTTATTGGAGTGCTTTTACCTATTCAACAGAAGAAACAGAAAAGTCAAGTTTTCCAACTTTGCTATTACATGATCTAATTCTTACGTTCTTCCCTCTAATTCTCTAATTCTGAAGATACATACCCAAACCAATCCTCTCTTACTCTATCTCTCTATGTGTTTCACTTCCATTACAATATTCAAACAATGGCAATGACAACTGCAACTTTGTATCATCTCCCTCCATTCAACTCTCAGAACATAAAATCAAATATTGCCCAAACATACAATCTGATTTCCCCCCTCAGTATAATGAAGAAAATCTGATCGAATTACACAAAACAACCTTCATTCATCACAACGAATAACAAAAAGTTCATTCGAGGATCATTACATCACTCAACTTACAACTTAGGTTCAATTCAATGATTTTCAAAAAACTGATTACAAGAGATGAATCACAGAGAGGTGGTAAAGACAGAAAAATACGTACCAGTGTTAGAATTGGCTACCCACGGTAAATTTAAACTTAGGGTTCAATCATCGATGTTTTGTTTTCGTGTTCTCTGAAAACAGGAAAGGGGGAAAGCCAGGAAATCAACTATATTGCTATCTTCTTTTATTATAAACAAATCGTTGTTAAAATATATCGAATCATTGTTAACCTTAACTGTAGTTTTATATTTTATCTCCAGCATCTAGAGTTTAAACTTGTTTATTTTTATTTTTATAAAAATAAAAGAATTTTAATCTTAAAATTCGGTTAATATAATAAGATAAGAAGATCACACATAAAGGTAGAATAAAATATAATTTTATCCGCCAAAATAACAAATTAAATAATAATAATAATAGTATAATAACACAATACAAGCACCAATTAAATAATAATTAATTGACTATTTGTTAAGTTTTAGATTTTTTTAAAACTTGATTTTTAATTTTGATATTTTTACAAATAATATGAAATATAAAATTATAAACAAAATATAGTTTTTAGTAAATTACAAAAAAACAATCTTATTTAACTACTTTTTATATTATAAAAATGTAAATAAGATTTACCTTATATAATATGAAATATAGTTATCATAATATATTAGAATCTTAATAATCATTTTTAGTTTTGAGATCTACTTTCAAAGTAAATAACAGATATTCTAATGATATCATTTTTTTTAAGGTTCAATCATGCACCACAGATATTAGTGGATGTTAGTTGGAATGACTGTGTTGTTAAAGATATAAGTTATTATATTGAAATTGATTTTTGTTTGGAAATAATGATTAATTTATTGTACAAAGGTATCTAGGGATTTTTCTTCATTAAAATTTTGTTTGACGTTCACAATTGATGTTTACATTATGTATATAACTTTCAACTGTATATTTACACTGATATTTTATAATTTTATAATTTATTGTGTAATTTTATAATTTTGTAATTTATTCTATAATTTTATAATAATATTATTATTTTTTCTTTAGTTTAATAATTCATTTCCAAAATAAATATATCATATTTATATACTTATTTAACATTTACCGGTAGTTACTAAATTTTTTTATTTATATAAAAAATATTTATATAAAAACAAAGATAAACATAAATATAAATTTTTATCAGGAATCCTCTCTTTATAAAAATATTTTCTTCCCTCTCAATTCATGTCTTCTTTGATAATATAGTTTATTTGTTTGTTTTTCATTATATTATTATTTTGGCCAAAACTAAAAAGTAGACTTCTGTTCTATTAAGAAAATATATGGGAAAGAGAAAAAGAAGAGTTAGATGGAAGAGGAAGATGAAGAGTGGGATAAGAAAATAATTTTAAATGCAATAGTTAATTTTAAACATTTTCAAGAAGAGATAAAATAATATTAATGTAGTTTATAATTGAACCAAGGTGAAATGGGATAGAAAACAATTCCACTGAACTGAGCTGTGTCAATCTTAAGCAAAAGTCGTGAAACAAAACATATGTGATTGATCCGAACAATGTGATACTTTGAAATTTCCGACTCCAAATTAAAAAAAGTGCAAATCAAACCCTAAGCGGTTCTTCGCATCAATTTTGATACCATGGAAATCACTCTTCTCTCTTCTCCTTCTCCAATCCACCATCCTCCTCACCTCGGTTAGTCCTTTCCTTTCTTATTTCTATCTCTAATTTCTTCACAGATTTTTTTTACTTATTTCTTTGCCTTTCTTTTAATCTATAGGCCACAAAAAAGCGAGATTCTTCGCGGGATCCTCTTCCACCCTCGTAAGTGATGTAATTCTTTATCATTCTATTCCGTCTCATGTTTATTTTTTACGTGTGTGTGTGTGAACGGGCTTTTAACTTTGTTTGATTGAATCCCATTCGTGTTGCAGTTGTGTACTCACAGAGGAACAACAACTTATAATCACCCAATTTTGAGGATTTCACATAAGGGTAAGTCTGTACTCTCATTATGCATTCTTGATAACATCTTACATTTCAAAAGATTCAATACTAATCTGGTGATTTTTTGGTGCTTATTAGTTTGTTTGCTTCTTCTTGATACCTGGATGAGGATGCAATGATTGTTTCTAGCCGTAAATTTTGTAAATGGCTGGTTGTATTTTTATTTATTTATTTATTCTTTATCCTTGTTTCCCCTTCCTTTGTAGCTCCTCAATGTTGCATGCAAGGAATCTCCAAGAAGCTTGGAAATGTATCATGGCTGTTTGTTAGTCCTAAATTTCTTGTTCAAAATAAATTGTCCAGAGATGTAGTTGTTAGATCTGAACTTACTGCAGCTGGGTCTGCTGAAGATGGCTATTTACTACCAGGTATGTATAATATGTTCTATTTGATTAGATTTTGTGATTTATGTTTGAACTGTGAGGCTGGTTTATTTTACAGAGCTGAAAGTGGAATCTAAAGTCAGGGGAGCTTGCTTTTATGCTGTCACAGCCTTCAGTGCCATATTTCTTTTTGTGCTGATGATGGTTGGACATCCGTTGGTACTCCTGTTTGATCGCTACAGAAGAAAGTTCCACCATTTTATTGCCAAGGTGTGGGCTACACTGACTGTAGCACCATTTTTTAAAATTGAATTTGAGGGAATGGAGAATCTGCCACCTCCAGATACCCCTGCTGTGTATGTTTCGAATCATCAGAGTTTTCTAGACATATATACTCTTCTCACGTTAGGAAGAAGCTTCAAGTTTATTAGCAAGACTGGGATATTTCTTTTTCCAATAATTGGGTGGGCAATGTTTTTTTTGGGCGTCATTCCTTTGAAGCGCATGGACAGCCGAAGCCAGCTGGTATTCTTTCTCTATTACTATTATTATTTTTGCAGTTAATTTTAATGGGTTCTTGCTTGGATGACAGTGTTTTCTGTGCAATTATTTTCCCTTTTTGGCTTGAAAGACATAAATGACGCTCAAGTCATAGTTTTGCTTGCTTCTTAACCTACAGGACTGTCTTAAACGATGTATGGATTTGATCAAGAAAGGAGCCTCTGTGTTTTTCTTTCCAGAGGGAACACGCAGTAAAGATGGAAAACTAGGCACATTCAAGGTGAATTTGTGTAAAAAAATTTGTAATCATTAATCATTGTCATCTTTATAGATAATTATGATATAGAAGCAGACACTGAGATCCAAGTTAGATAGGAAAAGATCCACTAATGGATTGAAGTTTGTTGATTATTAGGAGTGTACGTGATAGAAATATTTGATTTTGTAGAATCATTAAATTAAGGAAAAATGAAAGGTTAGGATGAGGAGTAACTCGCATAGAGTTACTTTGAAGTAACTTGATCTTACCTCTCTCTCTTTCTATATATATATATATATATATATATATATATATATATGTATGTATGTATTTATGCACGTAGTATACATATAATAAGTTCAAAAAGATCAAATAACTCAATTCATACCATACAAAAGGAACACAATTTTAAAAATGAATATTGCTGCTGCTAGGAAAAGGACAGAGGAAGAATAAGTGTAGCAACTTAGTGGCAAATAAACAAGATGTTAGGTTATGATGGAAAGATAAGAATAAGATATAATATTTCACTTGTAGCAAGATCTGCTATAATCACTGTCCTAAAAATTTATTACACTTGTTGATGCTTATTATTTAATTAATCTATAGGTCTAGTTCAAGAGTACTGCAAAGAATACATTCCTAATCCAGCAATAGGAACATACGATGACCCCGAAGTTTTCCAAGTTCTCAGTTTGTTGCAAATAGCACTAAAAGAAAATACTTGAAGCTGTATGAGTTATCCATAAACACAAAATAAACTTTGCTGGAAGGCAACAGAACAAAAGAAAGCATTCTAAACAAGATGACTACTGTAGTTACATCAAAATGTGCATTTCATTATAGAGTAATTCAGAATGAAGAGGGCTGTAATGATGTACTTTCAAATGAACTGTATTGTATGAAATATTGCATGGCCAAGGAGGTAAAAGCAACATATGGCTGGGGTATTTTTTGGCAATGCCTTTTCACAAAATTCAATTTCCAGTCAATTTGTCAACCAAATTAGACTAAAAAAGGTCGAGAAGTTCATTATGAAACCATTGAAAAGAGGTTAGTCATGCTAGAAGAGTAGAAGCAGAAACTATCCTTGACTGGAAGGTTGTGTGAAATCCTTAAATAGGAGCAAAAACTAAGTCTCGAGTTGCAGGAGTTGGTGCTCAATTAGAGCAGAAAAATAGAGAATAATGGAAAAAAGGCTTAGGGTTTCAACTATATAGCATGCTGACCGCTAAAATGACTAACAATGATCTTTCTTTAGTAACATGCTACAAGTTGTAAATGGATGGAAAAGTAGGAAAAACAGAAAGTTAACTCCAATGTACTGTCCAACCAACAGGTGGTGACAGGTGTACAATTTTTATATTACAATAGATGATAGCACAATACAAAGAAAGTATTTGTTATTCCGATTTGACTTGTGTTCATAACATGAATTGTGTCATGTGCGGAGATGGATGAAGTTTATGTCATTCACATACTAAATAAGTAACTAGCACTAGCACAATCTGAGAACATTACTAAAACACTCAAAACACTGGAAGAGTAATAGTTATATTACAAATGAACTTATTTTTTAATTTTGATAGCATTTCCTTTTTCATTTCTTCCTGTCTTCACTTGGGAATAAAGTGATTGGGGCGCTTATTGCACCTAGATAGGAATCTGTACCATATAGATGATGGAAAAATCGGTAGGAGGGGGGGGTGCAGGGTATCAGGGTATGTGTCAAATGGACTGACTCATGAAAGCTGTGACCCAGAAAAATAAGAGACTCCCTAGCTTATATGATGATTATGGAATGTAACTTGAGATAAATTAATTTCAACTATTTCATTTTCTTCTTTTTATACATGTTTGTTCTGTCTGAGATTTATATCAGTGAACTAACTCATTGTTTGTGACTTTCTTTGGAGGATCTGCAGAAGGGTGCTTTTAGTGTAGCTGCAAAGACAAATGCTCCACTCGTTCCTATTACTCTTATTGGAACTGGTCAAATCATGCCTGCAGGAAAGGAGGGTATAGTGAACGTAGGTTCTGTGAAAGTGGTTATACATAAACCAATTTTTGGAAAGGAATCTGACGAGTTATGTAAAGAGGCTAGGATGGCAATCGCAAGTGTACTGACTCAAAGCTGAGAAATAGACTGCAAAAAGTGTGCTTCCTGAAGTGAACTATGTACTTATACAATCAAATGCCTGCATCTTCGGTGGAGAATGAATTCTCTCCTTTGAATTTTGAACTGAAAAAGTAAAGTGTGTTCATCTTATCCCTTCATGAATTTCAAACACGAGTTTTGTAGATTGTTTTTGTAAAATATATTAAAAATTAAATAAATCTAAGGACTAAGATGTCATGCAGTGAAAATGTCATTGCAGAGGAAGCCGTCTTTTTTGATTAGGGAGTAGGGATCATTAGTATTTTGTAGTCAACTTAGCAAGCATATTTTGGTATTGTATCGATCAAGGTGATTGGATATGTACATTATTTATTCTTTTATACCGCTATTCATTCTTTGTTACAGCTATAAGATTACAACATTGCAATTTAATCTTGTGTGCATATTGTTTTCTTTCTTGGGAATGTTTCTGAGATGAATTATCATGGAACTAATTTTGCAATTTAATATTGTTTTCTTTTTGGGATGTGTTTCAGGGATGATTTATTATGTTCCTACTAAACATTTTGTTACTTCCTGTGGTGCAGTTATGTTTTTCTTAGGTGGGGCTATCTTGATTCATGTTGGAACACCTGACATTTGTTCTTCAGGAGAAAGTAGGAGGTTGCATTGCACTTACAGAAGGATTTTTAGATGTCAGCATCACTTATGCTTAAGTTTGGACTTTTCACCTTTTTATGAGAAGACTTTACATGTAAAAGTCATTTACGGACCACACATATAACATAAATGTGCAGGAAAATGTCCAAAAAGTAACTCACCCATTCTTCAGCTAATAGTGTAGAATTTGGCAAACAGTTTACTGGTTGCTTTACAAGGATATGTATTTTATAGCCATTTTTTAATGCTTATCAGTACATTTTATACAGCTTTTATTGAATTTAATTCTTTATCTTCTATTGCAATAAAAAAGACAATTAATTATAAACACTTTCAAAAATTTAAAATTAAGTAGTATTTACACCTCTTAATCTTTTTGGATATAAATTAGTAATCAATTAAAGGGTTATTTTAGACATCAAATTTCTTTTTGTAGGAACTCTGGATACTGGATTGTTGTCAATGTACAAAAATGTTCATAAACTGGATTTGATTGGTTTTTATGATTTTTTTTTTTAACTATAGAATAATGTCAGTAATTAAAAGTGTACATTTCACCTTAAATTTCTATGTAATACTTTAACTATTTTGATCTTATTAGTGGTTTGGTTATAATAATTAGGTAACCTTTTTTATCCTACTTTCACCAACTTTTATATAAGAATCACATTTGGTAGTGACGCTCTATAAAGTGACATGAATGAGCATGGTTGAATTGATGGGGAGAAGAAACTATTGAGACAAATCTTCATAAGGTGTTACTTAATGCAATTAATTTTTAATTACAATAATTAAAAAAGTTTGCAAAAGTTGAAATTCTAAAATTAATATGATTATTACACTAATTTAAAGATTATAACATAAATTTGTTGTTATAAATTAATTGTATTTCATAATTACATACAAATTAACTGTATGTCATCAGAGGATGCATTAGTTAATACCATGCAAAGGTATTTTTTGATTTAACTTTTTAATCACTCTGTCTAATTTGATAGTAATAGTTTTCTTTCTTGTAAATTGAATTTTAACAAAATAAGTTAAACTTGTATATACATATAAAATTATATTAAAAATTTTATTATTAATTAAATTGATGTATTTTTATGACATTTTATTGACAAGAAAAATTTAAATATTATATTGATTTTTATAATTAATCAATTTTTAATCTTAATTAATACATATTTTCCTTAAAATTATATCAATGATATTTTTGTAATTTATCATGTATTCTAATTAACTTTTTCTATATTATATAAATTAAAACTTAAATCTAAGTAAATCTTTCTACTCATCTCTATTGTTTGTTTTTCATTAATTTATCGTTAATTCAAATAACCTCATTTAATTGACTCTTGCCTTATGTTCTTCCCCTCTAATCTCCTCAATCCAATCCAAAGAGAGTAGTGAAAAATAAGATTTTTATAATTTTTTTTGTGTGATAAGCAGTAAGTTAATTACAATAAGCATTACTAAATTTTTTATTTTTTAGTATAATAAGAAAAACAATTAACAGTCTTAATTTTGTTATTTTTATTTGAACTATATTAACCATAGAGGTAATTAAACAACTGTTTAATATTTACTAATTATCCCTGTGTCTATTAAATGAAAAAAATAATATTAATAGACAATTAATCTTGAAGGAAATATTTTACCTCTACTTTTTGCTTTTGATTTGTTTAAATCTTAAAATTAATTTTCTTTTTATTAAATCACATTATATTAAACTTTATTTAAATAAAATTAATCCATACTTATATACAAAGATTCTCTTTTTTCATGTACATATATTTTTTTTTCAATTTCATCCTTTAAATCATTGTTATTTTAAACTAAAATAAATTATGTTTTTATCTCTACTTTTTAAATGGTTGTTAATTTAAATTCTATTATTTTTTTAAATTACAATAATTATTTTACTGTTTTATTCTTTTATATTATTACTTATTTAAATTCATTTTTTTAAAATTAAATTAACTAACTATCTACAATAAAAATAAAAAAAGACACACATGTATTTCCACCGGTAGAATTAATGTTGAATTAGTTATAACAGTGAACCAATTATTTATCTTTCTTCTATATTTACAAAACGTATTATTAATAAAAGTAACTTTTATTACAAAAATATAAACTATTTTATTTATAAGATTGGAAAACATTTTCAAGTCTTAGTAAAACTGAATTAAGAATGACCAAATTCAGTAATTTTATATTTTATTTTCATTTATTAAGACAACAACAAATCTTTTAACTTTTTTTTTTATGATTTTTGTTGCAAAATTTTTATATTTGAACTATTATTTTATGGAGTTTTTACAAGAGACAATGCCGTTAGGAAGAACTAACTTACTTATTTTAGTTTATTATTACCACCTAACAGAAAATCTATTTTGACGACAGGAGAGAAAATAAACTTTATTTTATAAACTTGAGAAAATATAATTGTTGATATGGTTATTTTCATTTTGTTTGGTTAAACTCTCACAAAGTTGTTCTCAGCTTTTTAAAACAAAAGTTAAATACCTTTTCAAAAAAGAAATAACCCAATATTCCTTGTTTTAATCAAGTTATTTATTTAATCTGACATTTTAACAAATAATAATTTCAATTGAATTCATTTAAAAATAGCATACTCTTAATTGGATTGTTATGGGTTTCTATTTTGGCTTTTCCCACGCACCTTATCTAATACCGTTGTGGACACGTGGACACGTGTCACTCTTGTCTTGATTTCTGTTACTAAAAACGACGTCGTTATTCCATCGGGATACCTCACCTTTCTCCTTAAGAACACACGCATCTCACACTTTGGCTCACAGTGTACAATTCAGACAGAAGAGAAGAGACGATAATGGTGGGTTTTGGCGGGAAAAAAGTGCACCAAATGATCGTTGATTTCGGCGGCAGTGGCTTCGGCCAGGTCGCTATCGCTGTAGCAGTCTCCTTCCTCGTCCGCGTCTTCTCCGCTCCCAGCCCTGCTCTCTCGCCGGATAACGACCTCTACGATTCGCTGGAGAACGGTTCTAATGATGCCGAAGCTCCTGGCGCCGGAAAGGTCACACCGGTCACAATCAGATGGAGTAGCGTCAATTGCTGCCTCTACGATAGATCCACCAGGACCGTGGGTTCCTGTTTCTTTCTGTTCTTGAATGTTACCTAACACACTGTTGATTAAGCTTGAGTATTACAGGCTTTGGATATTTATTGTAATTAATCTGTTAATCATTTCGTGACATGCAATCTTATTTTGGTTCTACCTTTGAAATTTGCATGTTGAATTTCACATCAACCTTTGTATTAGATGCTTAGTTTTATAGGGATTTCTTGATTTGTTTTGGTTTATTTTTTATAATCTGGTGATTCTTGGAAGGTGATGTTAATGAATAGGTGAGATTTCTGCTTAGAAATATGAGTGGAATAGCGACACCTGGAAGGTTATTAGCCATAATGGGACCTTCAGGTTCAGGGAAGACAACGTTGCTTAATGTTCTTGCGGGTCAGGTCACAGCATCTCCTCGAATGTATTTGACTGGTCATGTGGAGTTTAATAGAAAGCCTGCTTCGAAGAGCGCGTGCAAGTATGCTTGTTTGTTTGAGTTGTATTAGCTGTACTTTTTTTTTAATGTTTTCAGTTGCATGCTGAGAAGATTCATTAAGATGCCTTTCATTATTGGTGTAGGTTTGCTTATGTGAGACAGGAGGATCTCTTTTTCTCGCAACTCACTGTTCGGGAGACGTTGTCACTTGCTACCGAACTTCAGCTTCCTAACATATCTTCTGCGGAAGAGAGGGATGAGTTCGTGAACAATCTCCTTTTCAAACTAGGCTTGGTGAGATTGCTTTTGTATCCCGGAACCTTTTCATGTTGGAATGTAGGAACAGTTTTAAATAGGCTATTCTATAATCCTTTATATTATCCTTGAAGAATGAATTTCAATTCATCCATTGTGATCAACTACAAGTCTACAACTACAATTTGTATTTAAATAATTTTTTTCAGCTTTCCTATTTCAGATTTATGATAGGAAATGTGTTCCACTTGCTGATAGTTGTTTCGTACTGATACTCCCTTTGGCACCTGTATGTTTTTTCTTCAAAAGGTTAGTTGTGCTGATACACGTGTTGGTGATGCAAAAGTTCGTGGAATTAGTGGTGGTGAAAAGAAACGCTTGTCCTTGGCGTGTGAACTGCTTGCAAGTCCATCTGTTATATTTGCCGATGAACCCACAACAGGTGATCACACACTTGCAAAATCTGCTTTTAAATTGAATTTAAACTTTGCATTTGATATAGTCTAGGTGTGTGGCCGGTAAAGCAAGAATATATGCTGCCTTTAAATTAATATTAAGAAATAGTTCAGGGAGATAAGTTTTGAACCAGAACTGGTTTTTCTAACATTGACATATACTTAAGGGATTTCTTGTGTTTTAATCTATATAAGTATATTAGCATGCACAAATACACCCTTTCACCTTTGATGATTTTGTCACAGAATGTCCCCCCCCCCCTACCTTTTTTTTTTATATATATTTTTCATGTAATATTGTGCAAATGGTCAATTTTTACAGACTATTATCAGCGTTTTCACTTCGCCTATTTTGTCATAAAGTTGCTTTGTGTGCTTTCAGGACTTGATGCCTTCCAGGCTGAGAAAGTCATGGAAACTCTCCAGCAACTTGCACAAGATGGTCATACCGTTATATGTTCTATACATCAGCCAAGAGGCTCAGTGTATAGTAAATTTGATGATATCATCTTGCTAACAGAGGGTTCACTTGCCTATGCTGGTCCTGCTCATCAAGAACCACTGACATACTTCTCAAAATTTGGGTTAGCCTCTTAATCTTATTAACATTATTCCATTATACATTCTCCATACGAGGAATTCTCTTAACTCTCAATATTATATTGCTTAAAACCTTTTATTTGGTAACTGACTTATTTATACTCAGTTGCGAAAACACCCATTTTTGTCTATTATTTGACAATATTAATTTAAATTGGTATACTTCTAGCATAGCCGAGAAATCCAGACTAACAATATATGGGTTGTTGAATCAATGCGAAATCACAGTTGCTATCTTTATATATCTGAATCGGAGTAAAAAATAGCACATTGAAATAATTATTAAGATGTGGACTTTATACTTAATTCAACCTTATAAAACCAGTTTGCATAATAAGGTTTGTCCTTATAAATTCATCTTATCTCATGTGATATCTCTAACACAACCCCTCATGCCGATAATTGTGGCTAGTCCAATAGCATCCTAATAGTGGGTTGCATGATAGGTCAAACTAACAACAAATGTCATTAGAATAAATATCTAAATGACTTTAATACTATATTAAGAAGTGGACTTTAATCTTGACTCAACCCAACAAGTTTGATGTGTAAAGTGAGTTTTGCACTCACTTCTATACTATAAATTTGTCTTATCTCTAGTTGATGTATGATTTCCAACAATAATATTATAATATTTTGAAAGAGTTCAGTAGACATATGTTGTCAGGGTAAGTTTTTTTTTTTTTTTTTATTTTTTTAACCAATCATGAATATCCTCAGTATGACTATAAGGTAATTATCATAAAATTTAGCAAGATTGCCACATAAGGGGATTTGGGATTGGATGGTAGTATGAAAAACCTTTATTTTCCTGTGTATATGTTATTTATTCTTTTATCTATGACTTTTTCCTCTTTTATGAATAATTGGTGGGTAACTGTTCATTTAACAGGTACCGGTGCCCAGATAATGTAAATCCTGCTGAATTTTTGGCTGATCTCATATCCATAGACTACAGTTCTGCTCATAGTGTCTATACCTCTCGAAAAAGAGTTGATGGTCTTATTCAGTCATTATCGGAATCGTTATCAAGAGTCATATACACAAGTCAAATTAATGTAAACGATCTCCCAAATGTAAACGGTCTCTCGAACAGTAGAAAGAAAATCACCCAGAGGGCAGTACGAAAGAAGAAAGGAACTTGGTGGAAGCAATTTAGGTTGCTCCTAAAAAGAGCGTGGATGCAGGTCCTCCCTTTTTTAATTCTGTCTGTTTTCCCTTAGGATGGGAGAACATGCATAAATTGCTTGATAGTACCATAAAGTTTGCCTTCTTGCACAGATTTAAGTATATTGAGGTTTCCTTATGTCATTTGGCAAGATATAATCACAAAAGTGGGATATTTATCGTTTTCACATCTGATATCTTGTGTTGTTAAATTATTTATTTTCTCCATATTAAAAATTCAACGTTTTTACTAGATATATAATGAAACTTATTTTTCATTCATTGGATTAATGATACGCTGATTAGGCTTCGCGAGATGCACCAACAAACAAAGTTCGGGCAAGGATGTCAATTGCATCAGCAATTATCTTTGGGTCAGTATTTTGGAGAATGGGAAATTCTCAGACCTCAGTACAAGACAGAATGGGATTGCTTCAGGTATGTGATGTTCTTGATTCATGTTGCTTGTTTCTCATATTTCCCTGCTGCTAACATGCATTGCAGTACAACAAAGAAATGTTTCTATGCTACATATGCAATTTTATTCTACAATGTGGTAGGAACCCATGAATAGAAAATGGTGTTTCAGATAGGTAACAGGAAAGGGAGAAAGAACATAATGCTGCAGTTATTAGTGATTGAATTTCAAACAAATGTGCTAATGCTTCTGGTCGTTTCCCCTTCAGGCTTTTACCAAGGGTTACCCTGTTCACAAATGTGCTAATGCTCTGTTCTCCAAAACTATTAACTAAATGAACTTTCTACCCTTTTTTTTTTTACTTCTCTGAATTTTGGCATAGGCACCTGTCTGCAAGTATGTACCTCTGTTTTGAGCATACTTAACACGTGAATAAACCACATATATCTGATAAACTGTTCATTAGGATGTGAAGCTATTGATCCAATGTTTTCCAACTACATTTAGATACTTGAGGCGGTTCTAATTAATATTGTGAAGTAGTTAGGAAGAAAAAATTTGAACAAGGAAAAAGATAGTAACGATAGAGTAACCATGTTATCTTGAATGGTTATTATTTCATGATGTAAATTAGTAAGTTCCAAGGAGAAAAATGAAAAATATGTAATTTGGTATTTGTCATAAAATGTTCTTGCACCGCCACCAATTTTATTTATTTGTCATGTTAGTTTAATTGATTTTGTAAGGTCAAATTCATAAAATAACAGTGTGATTTTTGCTTGTTGACAAAAGTAAAAATATTATGGGGCCACCAATTAATTGTACAGGGATAGCTTATACAAAATCTAGAACACTTGACTATTTGAGTTCCATCTTTTATCCTGTAATTGTCTTGACAATCACTTTGAAATGCTTTCAACCCAAATCTTGTTATGTTATCAACATGACAATTTCAGTTGGCTAAGTTTGCTTTCCTCAATTACATGGTGAGGCTCACAGGTTACTGCAATAAACACAGCTATGGCTGCTCTCACAAAGACGATAGGTGTGTTTCCAAAGGAACGGGCAATTGTAGATAGAGAACGAGCTAAAGGTTCCTATTCCTTGGGTCCCTATCTGTTCTCAAAATTGTTGGCTGAGCTTCCCATTGGAGCAGCATTTCCATTAATGTTTGGTACTGTTTTGTATCCAATGGCACGTCTTCATCCTACTTTGCAAAGGTCAGTTTCTATCTTAGCCTCTGCAAGCTATAGTTTGAATAAAAATTTCATATTTTACATTTTGTTGGATAGTAGATTGAAAGTTTCTATAATTTTTTGTATAAAGAGGACCGTCAAATGTGCATGATTTTCTAAGCCGTCCTTCACAATCCATTATTGCCCTTGTTTCATTTATGAGGATTATTTTTATTTCAGTTCTAAAGGCTGTAGCAGGGGTATATACATACATAGGGGGTGACCAATGAATGTCCTTCCCTCTTTCCCTTGATCTTTTTTTTGTATTCATTATAAAAAAAAAATAATAATGCAAGGAAAGGGTGAAAAGTTTATCCTTTGACAGCGTCTGTTCACTTTCCTCCTTTCTGCCTTTATTCTTTCGAGGGCTTTATTCCTGTTAATTCTTCCTTTCTCTTATAATTAACTTCAGTTTGGTATTTTAGATTTGGAAAGTTCTGTGGCATTATAACTATGGAATCTTTTGCTGCATCTGCTATGGGTCTCACTGTTGGTGCTATGGTTCCAACCACTGAAGCAGCAATGGCAGTAGGGCCCTCTCTGATGACAGTTTTCATTGTTTTCGGAGGCTACTATGCTAATCCTGAGAATACCCCAATCATTTTCCGCTGGATTCCTAATGTTTCGCTGATTAGATGGTAAGCTCAGTTCTGATTTATGAGTTAGCAAGGGGAGTTAACTTCAACTATATAGCTTTTACTAGGAAATAGAACTTGATTGAGCTAAATATCCTTGCAGTGCTTATTAATGGTTTCCTTTGCTCTGATACTAATGATTACCGAATTGATTTATGCACACTTTCAGGGCTTTTCAGGGACTTTCTATCAATGAATTTAGTGGTCTTCAATTTGACCATCAACATTCATTTGATATTCGAACTGGAGAGCAGGTGAGAGTAGAATTATCAATCTTTTCATTTCAATTCGAATTAAGGTCAGGTTTGATAGAAATGGAAAAAGAGAGGATATATCGAGACCTTTGGACATCAAAACTTTAGAGAAATCTTATGAATTATTTAAAAAGGAAAGTAGTGAAGCAGGGAAACATGGTTCCTTTTGGGTTTTTAACTAATATGTACAAGTGAGGGAGGAAGAAAAGACCAGTCATCATCAGTTTTGAATCAACTTATATCTTTTAATGTTACTGAACTACAGTTGTTGCTTGAGTAGTGAGGTTTTAACTCTCTCTCCATATAAATGGTAATTTTGGAATATTAGCCTGGACATATAATATACTCTCACTCAACCATTTCTGTTTAAATTGAAATTAAATTGTGATCAGTTGTCATCTCTTGGGTAACTGTACCTGGAATAGATGCTACCACACAATAATACAAATTACCTATCTGCATTTCCGCTGTTAGAATATGTGGAAAAGTGGTAGTTTATTTTGTTTTCTATGCGCTTTCTCGAATGCTGATCCAACTCTCTTTGGTACTCCCTACCCTTTTTCACAGGCGCTAGAGCGGTTTTCCTTTGGGAAAAGTAGGATCAGGGATACGGTGATAGCACAAAATAGAATACTACTATTTTGGTATTTCACCACCTATCTTCTCCTCGAGAAAAACAAACCCAAATACGAGCCACTTCAAATCCCTGCTGACGACAAGGAGCCAATAATAAAAACTGAGATGCTCCATTCTCTACAAGTTGAACAGATAGTTGAAGCTCCTCCAGTTGGCCAAGTTGATTCCAACCAGCCCCCTGAGTCAGCTGGAGGAGATCTTGTTGGTCCTTTTGTCCTCGAAGGTTTGTAATCAGCTGGGCCTACTGCTGTTCATATCAGATATTTATCTATTTATTGATTTATCTAATACAGGTGCTAAGTAGAAAAGAAAAGATACATTTGCGAAGGATGACCAGCAAATACTGAGACAGTAAGCCGTTTCCTATAGAACAAGACCACAAACACAATGTGATAATTGGACAACGAAAACATCAGCTAATGCTTACAGGATGTTAGTTTTGGGCCGAATTACAGGCTTTTAGATGTCATAATAAACAGCGATGGGTTATAATCCGGGACTGTCTCATGTTGGTTCATTTGATTACTGTTTTTTTTTTTTCATTCAATGATCAGAGATTACGTGGAATCATCCATGAGATGGGTTTTTCTTGACTGTTACTACCTTGACTGTTACTACCGTGACCAACAATCCATGAGATGGGTTTTTCTTGGTCACAGGTTTTTTTTTTTTTTTTTTGTGATCTTTGTTTTGAATTACATTGGCCTAATTGATCATTTCTTCCTACCTAAGTTGTGGGCTTATTTCCCTTTTTCTTTCCCGTTGGTAGCGGGGCTTATTTTCCAATTCCTAATATGATGTTTGAAAGCAGAAAATGAAGGAAAATCTCTGTCGCTGTTAAAAGTTCAGAAGAAACCAAGAAATGGGAATAGATATTTCTCTCTTTTTACCGATTGGGTTAAAGGAGAGGAATGGAAAATAACTATTTAAGGAGGAGACGCGTGTAAAAATAACTTTTCTTTTTAGTTAAAGGAAAGGATGGAAGGATAAAATAACAAAAAATAGTTAAAAGTATTTTAGTTTACATTCCAAAAAAAGTTTGTATAGTTTAAATGATTGTTTATTTGTTGTTGTTTTGTTTAACCCTCAATTAATTAGAAATTGCAATAAACTTGAATTTGAGTGTTTTTATTAAATAAATTGACTAGTTCAGTAAAAGCAATAAATTGTGACAGATGAGGATATATAATCGTTTTATAATTTCAGTGTATATATCTATTATTTTCTCAACTTATAGGTGGATTATTAAAGTATTTTTAATTGGAATCTATAATTATGACAATTTATTTGTTTCCGTTAATGATTCATGTTCTAATTTTCATTAAGAGAATCAAACAAGGGGTTCTATTTTCTTTTTTTAATTCTTCTTTTCTATCCTTTTCTTTTATTTTCCATAGAATTAAACAGAACATGCTATTTATCCTCCCCAAAGATTTGACCTTTGTTACCGTCATGGTGGTATCACGACTTCCATTTATCAATGCGTTGATTTTTTTACTTTTTATTTGTTTAATTTCCGAATCACGTATTTTATTCTTACAATATTATTTAATTTTAAAATTTATTAAATAAAGCTGCCCTGTCAAAACAAAAACAAAAAAAAAAAATCAATAGAGTCATTTGAAACATCAGCGTTCAAATAATTTAATTTAATATTGTAGCGTAGGCTCTTCGGCTTGGCCCCATTAACGATCATCCTATGATTAGCTATTTTTATTTGATTTAAAAACTGAAGTGTCTTCCAAATTGCAATATATTATGGGCATAATGTTGGGCAGTTATGTACACAAGAAACAGAACAAATCCAAAAAGTTGTTCAAGACAAGAAGGTTCTCTTAGCGTACGAAACATTCAAATTCAAATCAATGTACACGCTACCTTCAACCCCAATTACATGCTCTGCCGTAATTCCCAATCTCTCTTTCTTCGAATCTTCATTTTACGCCCAATCCTCCACTCCACCGTCCTCTACCTCCCCATGCTATTTTACACACACACACATGTTTATAAATAACCCATTGCATTCTCATCCCCATAACAACATCTCCGGTGTATTCTCAAGTTCTACAAAATGCAAGCAACATCTCTATGTTCTCCTGTGTTCTTATCAAACCCTCTTTCACGAGAACACAAGATTTTCTCTAATGTCACCACCCCTCGTAGGAGTTTAATCTGTGCATCAAAAAGTGACTCGTTCGGGCACCACTATGAGGGGAAGATGGTGGACGAGAACATGATCCTTCTCAGAATGCGAATTCGAGAGATTGAGATGATCGAATTGAAGGGTAAAGCTTCTTCGGATTGGAGTGAATGGGAGAAGAAGCATTTCCAGAATTATGATTCGGATGTATGCGAAGCAGTTGGAGTGTTGCAAAGAGTGTTAATGAACACTAGACCTTCTCTTGCACTTGCCACATTCGCTCTTCTTACGCTAACCATGTCAATGTCAATGTTGCAACTTCTGTTTCATCTTCTAGGGTTGGACAAAGGAATCCTATGATATCTGAAAAGGCCAATGGATTGAGATCACAAACCATGTTCTTACTTGATGTAGAAATTATTCTTCTTTCAAATATTAAAAAATAAAATAGGTAAATATTCATTTTTAAATTAAAGAAAGTATGAATGTCACGTAACTTCAAAACAAAACGTAATTGGAAACAACAACATATACAATTTTAGTTGGAGCTCATGCCTCAAAACTTATGTTTGTCCTAAGAATTTTTTATTATAGACGCTTATTCTCATGTAACCTCCTATTTCCTGAAAGAGAAAGTTCTGTGATTGGAAACAGTAACAGGTTGATAAAGCAAGAATTTAATATTTCATAAAATATTTAAAAAAGTAAGAAACAAATTAATATGTTTATATGAAGTACGTAAATATCGTCACAACTTCAAAGAAACATATGAAAAAGTGCACTTATTCTAGAATGGTTAGTTTCGTAGTTTCGTAGCAGGGAAGAAGTTTCACTTCTTAATTAACCTATTCTTTCACGTTGTTTGCTTCTTCATGTTGTTTAAGATTGTAGAGAAGGTCAATTTTTCTACTTTCTCTGACAACGTGCATGGCTCTAATTATAAGCACCTTTTTCTACAAAACTTTGTTTCTTCCTCAAAATCCAATAACTCTAATTATAACTACGACCACGCTTAATTTAAGTTTAATTTTTATAATTTTAAAAGGGCTTAATAATTATATTATTATTTACCCACCAAACCCAATAATATAGGGTATGGAGTGGATGCATCTATAAAATTAATGTCTTACATTGATTAAAAATAGAGTCTTAAAAAATTACGCAGGTAAGAATAATTCTATTATATTAGTTATAGAAATTATTAAATGAAAAGAATATGTGTCAATAAGAATAAGTCGTAAGGTCTATTTTTATTAAAATAAAATTGAAAAGACTTTATAAATTTTCTATTTATAAACCCAGATAAATGTTGAAAAAATACTTCGAAATATCATAAAAAATAAATAAACAACACATTCTAAAAATTTAGTAATATATTGTTATCAGTTTAAAAGTGTTAAGTATGAAGTGAGGTTGACAATTTTTTATTTTTTATTTATTAACTGCTCATGCCGACTAGAATATTTATATATATTATTTTCTGAAAGGATATAGCCACAAAAGCTATCAATATATGCTTCCCTTCACTTTGACAATTTCTTGTACACGTTTTAATTTCTAAGAAACTGTCCTCAATTATCTCTATTCAGATAATTAATGTTGATTCTATATAAATATTGCTACTCAGAAGTCAACACCTTTGACTTTATAAATTAAGTATGTTTTTTTAATTATATAAAGGTTTTGATTTGAGTTCTTTCAGTTTTCAATTAAAAAAAAATATATGACCACTACTAACATTAAGAAAAAAACATAACTTTTAGTAAAAAGCATAGGGATTTCAAGTTTTGAATTATACAATTAAATATTCAAATTATATATTTATAAGCAACCTTATCTAAATATTTATTCTAATTGATAATATTAATGTTTTCAATTTTATACAAGATCGTATAATTGTTTCAATTATGAGGGAGTGATTATTTAATAAGAAAATTATTGAACCATTGTGTGCCTCGTGTGTATTCCACATATCACTCGGAAGGATGATATTTTTTAGAAAATATTTTTTTCTATACTGCAATGACTGTAAAAAATAAATTACATCGTATTAAAATTATTAAAATCAAATTAATTAAACTTCACCTTATTTCTCATATTTATAAAATAATAAATGTTAGCCTCTTAATCTCATCACACAATACCCAAAAGAGTTTAATGATTATGCAAGGTTAATATAAAATATTTTAATAACATTATAGCTATGTCTTGTATTTGTAATTTTTTAAATATTTAACGTGTGAAAACAAAATAATAGTAGAGATAAAGTTTCAATTTCTTAATTTTTAAATCCAAGAGAAAGAAACATACAATTTCTTAATATTGATAATGTTAGGTCTATAGAGAGAATTTCATTGGAAAAATACAACACCAATGAGAACCGAGCCCAACCATATAAAATATTGACACCACTCTCAATCCAAAACCTTAAATTAATAGGTTTATAATCTTTATCCTTATATAGTGTTCTACTTTCTTATTTTTAGCCAATGTAAAACTTAAACTCACACTTGGATTCCTAATTCATAACTAAAATAATAAAAACCACTTTAATAAAAGTAATTACTTCACAAAAAATAAAAACTTCAAAATAATCTTTTATTATTAAAGATAAAGAAATATAGAAGTAATATATATATATATATATATATATATATATATATATATATATATATATATATATTAATCTAATTTAAACAAAACTTTAAAAACCACTTTGCATTATTAGATTGGGATACATAAAATATTTGTCCTATTGATAATAATGGAGTAGTTGAAGCTTGAAAAGAGAGAAATGTAGATTAGTGTGCAGGGTGAGTGTAGGGTATTTATATACTCTTTGGCATTAATTACTTGCCTAACATTAAATTAATGTTCTCATTTAATGTCATGGTGGTTCCATAAATAGGAACCTTCATCGATCATCGTCAACCATACGCAACACACTAATACTATAATTTTACTCCTAGATAAGATGCAAAGAACCTGAACCTCAAAAAAAAAAAAAAACTTAATCAAAGTTGACATTAACAATAACAAATCGCCGACATCATGGTTCTTTTTCTTTTTCTTTTCTTGTAATAAAAGTCAAGCCTACCCTGTACCCTTTGCCCCACACTCTATCTAAACTCTTATTTTTTTTACACTTTCATAACTCTTTTTTTCTTCTATTTAATCAATCCAATCAATAATGCTATCCTAATTTTTATTCACATGCTTCACCCAAATTAATAATTTTTTCATTCTTCGTATCCACGTTGGTTAGAATTGAACTTTAAATTTAATTAAATTCTACAAAATCGATTCGTAAGATGTAGATTACACTCACCTATATATTATAAATTGTTTTTATCTTTAGTTGATGTGAAACTTTCAAGATCATTACGTAAATGTTGGATAGATCTATAGTGTATATGATGTTGTAGAGACAAGTTTATAGTTCTCAATTGTGTTGTATTGCTGTTTCTGCCACAACTCAAATATTGGTCGACAAAGTCACTATCAAAGAAAGACTTTTATATGTATTCACAAAGGATGCTTTTTAATAACCGTTGATGTTTTTGTTTCCAACTATTTAAATAAATGTCCTTTTATTTATAATATACATAATAAAATTTGTTGTTATATTACATTCTCTTCATCATTTTTTGTATCAGATTAGTTTCTGCTACATGGAATCACATACACAAACCTTCCACAAGTTGTTCTTTAAAATAGTACAAGTCAACAACGGTGCATCCCATTAATCTACAGAGAAGTTCGACGAACTTCACGATTACTCCATTTTCCACAGACACGCGTCACCTTTTCCTTCATCCATATAATTAATATCCACCAACAAATCCAGCTACACTCTAGAAACGCGCTTTTACAAAGACATTAACTAACTGTTGTTTAAAATAAACACGGTTTTGGCCATTAATTACTTCTTCTCTAAGGCTTTCCGTTGCAAAAAAAGTGTTATAATATGAGCCAAACAAACAGAACCTTCTCCCAATGCCTATAAATATAACACCATTCCTCTTCCACTCCCATCACCAAATCAATAGCACACAACGCAGTTTTTCACATACAGAAAAAAACATGCAATCAACTTCTTTGCTCAATTCCTCACGAATCTTGTTCCACCCATTTTCATCCTCAAAACCATGTTGTTGCAGTGGTGGCAGGAAAAGTTGTTGTTTATTATCTCCGATTAAGTGTTCGATGAGAGGTTCGGCAGATCAGAACTTCAGTGGAAGGTTGGTGGATGAGGGCATGATAACACTGAGGAAGAGGATCCATGAGATGAACATGATAGAGAGGAACTACGAGCCACCTTCGGATTGGATGGATTGGGAGAAACGCTATTATACCAAGTATGATTCCATCATTTGTGATGCATTGGGGGTTTTGCAGACCCAGTTGATGAATACTAGACCTAGTTTTGCTCTTGGAGCCATGGCTTTGGTTGCAATCAGTGTTCCAACTTCTTCTGCACTGGTTTTCTTTCATTTGGTTCAGTTGGCTAAGACTGTTCTTGCTGGAGTTCCTCCCTCCTAGACCAAAATATTGTTCATCATGTGTTGAATTTGGTTTCATATTTGTAAAAACCATTCAATTCATCCCAATTGGTGTAGATTTTGATTTTACCTATATACAGATTAGTAAATGTTATGATTTGACTCGCTTTGTAATTGTGAGTTGCTTTTGCTTGAAGAAAATGGCGTCGTCAGATTCCTAAATAATGCAGTTATATATTAAAAAATGTTGAAGATGAATATGGTGAAAAGGAAAATACAGAAGAAGAAGAAGAAGAAAAGGGTGTTTCTTACTTTCTTTCCCATAAACAATTGATTCCAATAATCACAAAAGCATACATCAGCAAGTGCTGAATCAGCCCCTATGTGCATGTTACTTTTATTAGTTTATTTTGTTATGAAAATGATATTTCAATATCTTAGATCTCCAAAGATAGATCGAGTGTCTTCAAAGGTAGGTTTTGAAAATGTGATTCCAGATAAACTATTCGAATTGGGAACTCTGCCAATTTTGAAATCGAAAGTTATATATAATTATCTCATTAGGTTCATGTAAAATAATTTTAATTAATTAAATGTAATTATAGTCGATTACTCTGTAACAATTTTTATGATATTTAATTGACTATTAAAAGATAAGAAGAAAATTTTAACAAATTATTGAAAAACAGTGATGATCTGAGCAACAATGTTATTATTTCTCTAAATCCAAATCAACGTTACTCTTTATGTGCCTCTCTCTCCTTCCTCCTTTATTATAAATAACAAATAGAGCTTTACTTATGTCATCTTCTAGAACCAGCTTTCTACATCATTAAATTTTACATTGATTTGAAATGTCGCAATAAATTTCAATAAATGAACGAACTCACGTTAGATCAGAAAGAATTCAAACTTTTTATATACAGTTTAAATTAAATCAGACTCATTTAGTATTTTGATTAAAAATATTCCAATTAGGTTAAAGGTGAGTTTATTTGTAAACCCACCAAATTTTTACTTTTCTCAAAAGTTTAAGGGTTAATTTAATCTATCTGTTTGCTATATTATATAAATTATATTTTAATTTTCAACTATTATCTCTATAATAATATTATATTAAATAGTTAAAGACTTTAATTATATTAAAAAAATAAATTTATTTATTTTTATTGAACTATAATAAATATAATAATTGTAATGGATTAATATAGATAAAAAAGGTTGGCTTAGAAAAAACAAAAAATTCATTTTCAATTTAATCGTAGTAATTTCACCCATATAAATCTATTTACTTAAACACCCTTAACATTAATTCAGGAAATTATTAGAAAATTGAAAAAAGTGATATAAGAAATATAATTTTAGTTTTTGTAAATATAAAAGTTATGTTTTATTTAATATTACTCTTAATACTAAATATAATTACTTTTTTAATATTATATCCTTACTTATCAACAAAATAATATATGACCAAATATATACCAATATTTTTTTTTCTTATCTAGTATATTTCATTTTAATTTTTTTATTTTTAATTATCTTTTAGAAATTAAATACTATAAACTTCAAAATTATTATCATGGTACGTATAAAATAATAAAGAAAAAGAAAAGATAAACAATTTTTTTTTCATTGGCACAACTTTCAATGTATAATACTATACTATTACGTTTCGTTTATTATTTTATTTTTTATATGAAAATCTCCAATTTTTATTATTTTTTTAACATTATTTTTATTTAAATTATAAATTGTATGTCAAATATTATATATATATATATATATATATATAGATATATATATATATATATATATATATATATATATATATATATATATATATATATATATATATATT